>PJUF01000673.1_pt1 | contig 22316 bp, 22 predicted proteins | sample 1512191 | NCBI WGS metagenome assembly PJUF01 (sample SAMN08177673, study PRJNA422409) | Feces metagenome, whole genome shotgun sequencing project. | isolation source: Chicken feces (3) enriched on wood chips | host: Gallus gallus | place: USA: Madison | collected 2015-01-15 | reverse complement strand
TGCATCCGTAAGGCCTTCGACCTGATGAAGGCCCATTCGGGCGTCGAGCACGACCTCGCCTCCGTCCCGCCGGAGGAGGCCGAGGTCTACGACATGCTGTGTCGGGGCCAGTCTATCGGCGTCTTCCAGGTCGAGAGCCGGGCCCAGATCAATATGCTGCCCCGCCTAAAGCCTCGCTGTCTTTACGACCTCGTTATTCAGGTCGCCATCGTGCGGCCTGGCCCGATCCAGGGCGACATGGTCCATCCCTATCTGCGTCGGCGGAACAAGGAGGAAAAGGATGACTACCCGCCTCCCGGCCGCCTCTATGGTCCGCCTGATGAGCTGGAACAGGTTCTGAAGAAGACGCTCGGCGTACCTCTGTTCCAGGAACAGGCAATGAAGTTGGCCATCGTCGCCGCCAAATTCACCGACGCCGAAGCCAATGGCCTGCGCAAGGCCATGGGCACGTTTCGCGGCGACGGCAGCCTGCATACCTATGAAAAGCGCATGGTCGGCATGATGATCGCACGCGGCTACGACTCTGATTTCGCCCAGCGCTGCTTCGAGCAGATCAAGGGCTTCGGCTCCTACGGCTTTCCCGAGAGCCATGCCGCCAGTTTCGCCCGACTGGTCTATGTCTCTTCCTGGATCAAGCATCGCCACCCGGCGGCCTTCGCCTGCGCCCTGTTGAACAGCCAGCCCATGGGCTTCTACGCCCCCGCCCAGATCGTGCGCGAGGCGCAGGAGGTCGGCGGGGTCGAGGTGCGCCCCATCGACGTCTCGCACAGCGACTGGGACAACAGTCTGGAAGGGCCTGAGAAAGCGCCCATCCTGCGTCTGGGCCTGCGCCAGATCGACGGCTTCAGGGAGGATTGGGCCAAGGCCCTGTCGGCGACGCGGGCCGAGGCGCCCTTCGCCGATATCGAAACCCTGGCCCGGCGCGCCGAACTGCCTGCCGCCGCCATGCGCAAGCTGGCCGACGCCGACGCCTTCCGCTCCCTGGGGCAGGACCGGCGCGAGGCCCTGTGGGCGGTGCGTCGCCTGCCCGACGACGATCCGCTTCCTCTGTTCGCCGCCGCCGAGGCGCGCGAGCGTGGCGCTCGCGAACTGGGCGCGGAGCCCGACGCTCGTCTGCCCACGATGCCGCTGGGCGAGCACGTCGCCGCCGACTATCAGACCGCCCGCCTGTCGTTGAAGGCCCACCCCATGGCCATCCTGCGCCCCGTCTTCGCCGCTGACCGCGTGCTGACCTGCGCGGCCACCGAAGCCAAGCGCGGCGGCTCCGTCGTGCGGGTCGCCGGCGTGGTCCTGGTGCGTCAGAGGCCCGGCAAGGGCAACGCCGTCTTCGTGACCCTGGAGGACGAGACCGGCATCACCAACGTCGTCCTCTGGGCGCGGATGCTGGACCAGTTCCGGCGCGAGGTCATGGGCGCCCGCCTGATGCAGGTCGAAGGCGTCGTCGAGAAAAGTCCCGAAGGTGTCGTCCACGTCGTCGCCCGCCGCGTCATCGACCGCAGCGCCGAACTGTCCCGCCTGTCAGAGGACCACGAAACCGACATCCAGCTCGCCCGCGCCGATGTCGTCGCTAACCCGCAACCGCCGCGGCGCCCGTCGCACCGGCATCCGCGGGACGTCCGCATCCTGCCGGGATCGCGGGATTTCCACTAGGCGCCGGAAGCGGGCCTGCCAACCGGACATCAATTCCCAAGCCTCTAGCCGACCCGGGCGGCAGTGGGCGGCGCCTGCCGCAGCGCCAGTTCCGCCTTTTCAGGCCGGATATAGATCGAGGTGAGCTGCGGATACCGCTGCTTCAATTCGGTTTCGAGCGCCTCGATGAGGGTCTCGGCCTTCCCCATCACCAGGCCGTCCTCGAAGTCAGCGCTGACCGCGACGAACACTGCGTCCGGCGAGGTATGGATGGTGCGCACATGGTTCACCGCCGCCACGCCGGGGCTTCGCTCTACGGCGGCCCAGATGCCGCGGACCAGTTCCGGATCGGCGCTTTCTCCGATCAGCAGCCCTTTGGCCTCGCGGGCCAGAAGGACGGCGACCAGGGCGAGGATCAGGCCGATGGCGATCGAGGCGACGCCGTCGATGCGCGGCTCGCCCAGGGCATGGCTCGTCCATACGCCCAGCGCCGCGATGGCGAGGCCGAGAAGGGCGGCGCTGTCCTCGAACAGGACGATGAACCCCGTCGGATCCTTGGAGCGTCGCACCGCGCGCCACCAGCCGGCCCCCTGCCGCTTGGCGTTGAACGCTTTCACGGCGATGGCCCAGGAGCCGCCTTCGAGCAGGGCCGCCACCGCGAGAACCACATAGTTGATACGCGGATCGCCCAGAGGCTCCGGATCTCGAATGTGGAGCCAGCCTTCATAGATGGACACGCCGGCGCCCACAGCGAAGATCAGGATGGCGACGACGAAGGCCCAGAAATAGAGCTCGCGTCCGTAGCCGAAGGGGTGAAGCCCATCCGCAGGGCGCTTCGCGCGATGCTGGCCGTAGAGCAAGAGGATCTGATTGCCGCTGTCGACGAGCGAATGCACGCCCTCGGTCAGCATGGAGGAGGAGCCGCTGATCGCCGAGGCGACGAACTTGGCGACGGCGATGCCGAGATTGGCGGCCAGCGCGCCGAGGAGGACGATGTTCTCCTTGAGGGGATGGGTCTCGCCCGGCCCCTCCGGCCTGTCGCTCGCCCGGCTCACCTGCGGTCAGGCCCGCCGTGAGCGCCCCTCTCCATCGGGGAAGGTTCAAGCATCAGGTCGAACGCTTCCGGCGCCGCCTTCAGGAGGCCGATGTCGCCGTCCGGGTGCGCGGGCGAGGGAATTTGAGCCACGGCGACCTCCTTCCCGGGAGCAGCGCGCGTCGCGGAAAGGAGTTCCCCCACGCCGCCGGTTCACGCTGACCTCCAGGCGGCTTCACGAGGGACGCCTCGCATCGCTGCGTAGTTTGACTGAGCCTCCTTCTGAACCGGAACCTGTCATGTCCTTCCTTCGCCCCCTCGCCTACCCCAGCCTGGCCGCCGCCGTCGCCCTGGCTTCCGTCGTCCTGCCCCCCGTCTCTGCTCAGGCGCACACTCGCCTGGTCAGCGCCACGCCCGCCGCCAAGTCGACCGTCGCGGCGCCGCGCACGGTGACCCTGACCTTCAGCGAGCGTGTGGCCCCGGCCTTTTCCAGCTTCGACGTGGTCAACGCCGCCGGGACGAAGGCGACGATCCGCACCGAGGTCAGCCAAGACGGCAAGACCATTACCGGCGCGCTGGCGCGTCCGCTGGCCGCCGGCGCCTATGTCGTCAACTGGCGCATCGCCTCCGTTGACGGCCACCGCATGACCGGCAGCTACGACTTCGTCGTCCGCTGAGATGATCGAGGTCTGGATCGTCATCCTGCGCGGCGTGCAATACGCCGCCGGCGCATTGCTGCTCGGCCTGCCCGCCTTCATGCTCTACAGCGCGCGAGCGATCGGGCCGCTAAATCTGCGCTGGCCGCGCCCCGCCCTGATCTGGGCGGCGGCCGCGCTGGCGCTGGCCGCGCCCGCCGCCTTGCTGGCTCAGACCGCCATGATGGCCGGGTCGTTGAGCGAGGCCGTCAAACCCGCCTCGCTGAGCTTCATGATCACCGGCATGGGACTGGGCAAGGCCATGGTCGTGCGGACGCTGGCCGCCGTTCTGGCGCTGGCCGCCGCCCTGCTGCTGCGACCGGGTCGTCTGATGTGGGGCGGGCTGACGCTGCTGGGCCTCATCATCTCGGCCAGCTTCGCCTGGACCGGCCACGGCGCGGCGACCGAAGGGTCAGGCCATGCGGTGCATCTGATCTCGGACATCGTCCACGCCGTCGCCGCCTCGGTCTGGATCGGCGCCCTGGCCGCCTTCGCCGTCCTGATCCTGCGTCGACCGTCGGGCGACGCCGCCTGGGACGCGGGCGTGGCGCGCAGCCTGACCGGCTTCGCCGGGGTCGGCGCGGCGGCCGTCGGCGCCCTGCTCGTGACCGGCCTGATCAACAGCGCGTATCTGGTGGGCCTGTCCAGGGCGCTCAGCCTGGGCGACAGCCCCTACGGCGTCCTTCTGATGATCAAGCTGGCGCTGTTCGGCCTGATGGTCGCCCTGGCGGCGCTTCACCGCTTCCGCCTGGCGCCCCTGATGACCAGGGACGCCGGCCAGGCCTTGCCGCACTTGAAAAGGAGCCTGGCGGTCGAATTCGTCCTGGCCCTGACGATCCTGGCCGCAATCGCCGTCATGGGCGCCCTGCCGCCCCCAGCGGCGCTGTAACGACGCCTTCCTAGAGGGCGGCCTTGCGACGGGCCGCCCGCACCGCCCTCGCCGTCTTCAGGTCGCGCGCCAACCGGATCCACAACAGGATGAAGCCCGTCACCACCATGCTGAGCGTCAGCACGGTCAGGCCGATCAGCAACGGATGGTTGAAGTTGTCGCCGTCCTTGAAGTCGAGGATGTGGAGCCGCCAGAAGAAGTCATAGAAGCGCCAGACCGCCGAGCGCCGCGTGACCACCTCCCCCGTCTGCGGCGACAGATAGAAGGCCGTGCGTTCCGTATCGTCGAAGTCCACGCGCCAGATCGGCCCGTCGCGGCCGGTTTCCTTCGGCGCCTGATCCAGCAGGACGGCCGACCTGGGAGCCGCCCCGCCACGATAGGCTGCGGCGGCCAGGGCCGAGGCTTCGTCCGCCCTCATCCCCGCGAAAGGCCGGCCGGTCTCGGCGTCCAGAGTGACGGACGCGCCCTTGACCGGCGTCATGATCCAGGCGGGGCCGCGCTGCGTCATCTTCAGTTCGGCCCGCACCGGCGTCACCCCGGAAAGACGCGAAACCTCAGCCAACGGAAGAATTTGCTCCAGCGGCAGGGCGGCGGGCGTCGACGCCTTCAGCCGGTGCTCACTGCGCACCGTTTCGATCGGGATCGCGGTCATGACCAGGCCGCCTCCGACCCAGAACAGCACCTGCAGGCCCACCACCAGGCCCACCCATTTGTGAATCTGGGTCGAGTAACGCAGAACCTTCATCGCTTCCCCTCAAGCTCAAGGCGCCGCGGCCGCAACGGCCGAATGAAACCTATACGCCTATCGACGCGCGCGCCCTCATGCGCTTTCAAGGGAAACAGCGACAGGCCGCGTATTCTCCGTCGAGGCCGCGAGGATTTTGCAATGACCGACGACATCGAGCGGATGCTGACGAGACCGCTTCCCGACGACGACGACGCCCGGCTGGCTGATCTGGAGGGGCGCGTCTGGCGCCGGATCGAGGAGCGCCAGGCGCAGCGCAGCGCAGGTCAGGTGCGGCTGGCGGTCATGGCTGTCGCCCTGCTGGTCGGCGTGACAAACGGCGGCGTCCTGGGACAGGCGTTCAAGCCGCGTCCCTCGGACATTCACGTCTTCAGCGTCTCGGCGGGGCTGTCGCCGATGACCAGCTTCGAGGTCGGCGGATGACGACCAACTGGAAGTCGATCGCCCTGACGGTCGTCCTGGCCGCCCTGGCCAGCGCCGGCGGCGCCTGGCTGGGCGCAGGCTGGATGATGAGGCAGCATGAGACCCCCGGCCTGCACGAGATCGTTCACCGGAAGCTCGACCTGACTGCGGATCAGGACGCCCGCCTGGACCAGCTCGAGGCCGGCTTCGCCGAACGACGCGAAATGCTGGAGGCCGACGTCCGCGCCGCCAATCGCGAACTCGCCGACGCGATCGCCGCCAGCCAGGGCGACAGCCCCGAGGTCCGCGCCGCAGTCGACCATTTCCACGACGCCATGGGCGCCTTGCAGAAGGCCACCATCGCCCATGTGTTCGAGATGCGCGCGGTCCTGACGCCGGAACAGGCCCGCGTCTTCGACAAGGAAATCGCCGGCGCTCTTACGCAAGAGCCCCGGTAAGGCCGAGGTGGCGGCCGACGACGACACAGACGAGGCGCGCGCAGCGCGCGGGGACCGCCAGGCCTTCTCCCGCCTGATGGCCGCGACCAGCGGCGACCTGCATCGCTTCGTTCGACGCTATGTCGGCGATGCGGACGAGGCTCACGACCTGCTGCAGGAGGCCTATGTCTCCGCCTGGCTGGCCATCCGGCGCTACGACCCGACCCGACCCTTCGCGACCTGGCTGCGCTCGATCGCCGTCAACAAATGCCGCGACTGGGGCCGCAAGCGCGCGGTGCGTCGCATCGTGCGCGGCGTCATGGGCCTCGACACGCCTGAAGCCATGGCTGTGGGCGAGGATGCGCCGGAAGCCGAAACCCGGTTGGACGACCGCCGCCGCATGGCCGCGATGGACCGCGCCCTGGCCGACCTGCCCGACCACCTCAAGGCGCCCCTGCTGCTGGCTTCGCTGGAGGGTCGCAGCCACGCCGAGATCGCCGAGGTGCTGGGCGTCACGCCCAAGACAGTGGAAACCCGCATCGCCCGCGCCCGGCAGAAGTTGAATCTGCGGCTTCTACGCTGAGATCGGGCCTGCGACGTCCTGACGCTCGCGGACGCCATCCGTCGAATGAGGGATGACGGCCAGGGCCGCGTATTCCCGACGAACCCTCCTTTGCGCTCCGCCCCGCGGCGAGCGGCCTGCTCCGAGACCCTCATGGCGACAACATCACTGGACCGGCGAACCCTGTTGCGAGGCGCGGCCATGGGCGGCGGCATACTGGGCCTGCAGGGCCTGTTGCCCGCCTGGGCCCAGACCGGATCGCCGGGCCTGCGCGCCGACCTGCCGACGCTGACGGGGTCGAACATAGACCTGAGCGTGGGCCACGCCGACTTCACCGTCGGCGGCCGCACCGGCCACGCCTTCATGGTCAACGGCCTGCTGCCCGCGCCCCTGCTTCGTATGCGCGAAGGCCAGAACGTGCGCCTGTCGGTGACCAACTATCTGGAGGAGGACACCTCGATCCACTGGCACGGCCTGCTGCTGCCGTTCCAGATGGACGGCGTGCCGGGCGTCAGCTTCCCCGGCATCAAGCCGCACGAGACCTTTGTCTATGAATTCCCGATCAAGCAGTCGGGCACCTACTGGTATCACAGCCATTCTGGGCTTCAGGAGGCCATGGGCCACTACGGCCCCATCGTCATCGACCCGGCCGGCGCCGACCCGGTCGCCTATGAGCGCGAGCACATCCTGGTCCTGTCGGACTGGAGCTTCCTGCATCCGCACGAAATCCTCGACAAACTGAAGAAGAGCCCCGGCTACTTCAACCAGCAGAAGACGACCTTGGCGGGCCTGCTGGACGGTTCGGACCGCATGAGCCTGTCCGAGCGGCGGATGTGGGGCTCGATGCGGATGGACCCGCGCGACATCCTCGACGTCAACGGTACGACCTACACCTATCTGGTCAACGGCCATGGCCCGGAAGAGAACTGGACCGGCCTGTTCCGGCCCGGCGAGCGCGTTCGCCTGCGCATCATCAACGCCTCGGCCATGTCGATCTTCAACGTCCGCATTCCCGGCCTGCCCATGACCGTGGTCCAAGCCGACGGCGAGCACGTCCGCCCGATCGAGGTGGACGAGTTCCAGATTTCGGTGGCCGAGACCTATGACGTCATCGTCCGTCCGCTTGAGGATCGCGCCTACACCATCGTCTCCGAAGCCATAGACCGCTCGGGCATGGGTCGCGCCACCCTGGCGCCCCGCCTGGGCATGACGGCCGAGGTTCCGCGCCTGCGCCAGGTTCCGAACCTGACCATGAAGGACATGGGCATGGGCGGGGGCATGGGCGGCATGGATCACGGCTCAATGGCGGGGATGGATCATTCGGCCATGGGACATGGCCCTGCCGCCCCCATGGATCAGGCAGGCATGGATCATGGCGGCATGAGCATGCGCGATCCGAACAACGCCCCGGCCGACATGGCGGTCGGCGTCGGCGTGGACATGATCTCGCCCGCCCCGTCCAACCGGCTGGCCGACCGGCCTCAGGGCCTGGAAGACGTCGACCACCGCGTGCTGGTCTACGCCGACCTGCGCGCCCTGACGCCGAACCGGGACCGCCGCGCTCCGTCGCGCACCATGGAAATCCACCTGACCGGCAATATGGAGCGGTTCATGTGGGGCTTTGACGGCCGCAAATTCTCGGAACTGGTCGAGCCTATCCGTTTCGAACTGAACGAGCGGGTGCGCGTGACCCTGGTCAACGACACCATGATGGCCCACCCCATCCACCTGCACGGCCACTTCTTCGAACTGGTCAACGGCCACGACGGCCACCAGCCGCTGAAGCACACGGTCAACGTCGCCCCCGGCGGCAAGGTCACCTTCGACCTGACCGCAGACGCGCCCGGCGACTGGGCCTTCCACTGTCACCTTCTGATGCACATGCACGCGGGCATGTTCAACGTCGTCACCGTTCGCCCGCTGGATGGAGCCGCCCGATGAGCCGCGCCCTGTTCGCCGCCGTCGCGGCTCTGCCCCTGATGATCGCGGCCGGATCCGCCGTCGCTCAGAACCATGCCGGTCATGCTCCCGCGGCGTCGCCGACACCTGCCGCCCAGATGCCGGCCGCCGCCCCCGCGCCCGACTGTCCCATGATGCGCGACGGAAAGCCCTGCCCCATGCACGGCGCCGCCGCCTCCGACGCTCAGGCCGATCCGCACGCCGGTCATGACATGAGCGGCCATGCCGGACATGGCGCGGCTGCGGCCGATCCCCACGCCGGCCACGACATGGCGTCGGCCCAAGCCCAGGCCCAGGCCCAAGCCGCTCAAACCGATCCGCATGCCGGTCACAACGCGGCCCCGACCGACCCCCACGCGGGTCACAACATGGCTCCAACTCCGGCGGCTCAGGCCGATCCGCACGCCGGGCATGGCGCTGCGCCCGCAGATCCGCATGCGGGTCACGACATGGGCGCCGCGCGCGGCGGGCCGAACATCCCGACCAGCGTGGACGCCGTCGGCGGCCGCATGGTCGAGACGCCGCCTCCGGCCGCCGCTCGCTCGGCTCCGGCCCACGCCGCCGACCTGCTGTTCGACCCCGCTGTCATGGCGGCGGCGCGCAAGCAGCTTCTGGCCGAGAACGGCGACATCCGCTCGACGGCCGTGCTGATCGACTCCCTCGAGGCCGGGTTCGGCGACGGCGCCGACACCTACAACTGGGGCGCCCAGGGCTGGACCGGCGGCGACATCAATCGCTTCTGGTGGAAAACCGAGGGCGAAGGCGAGATCGACGGCAAGCTGCACGAAGTCGAGGTCCAGGCCCTCTACAGCCGCGCCATCGCGCCCTTCTGGGACGTGCAGGCAGGCGTGCGCCAGGACTTCCGTCCGGATGGCGAGGACGCCACCCACCTGACCGTCGGCGTCCAGGGCGTCGCCCCCTATTGGTTCGAGATGGGCGCGGCCGCCTTCCTGTCGACCGAAGGCGACCTGACCGCCCGCGTCGAGGCCGAGTACGACCAGCGCATCACCCAGAAATGGATCCTGCAGCCGGCGATCGAGATGGCCTTGTCAGCCAGCGACATCCCGGAGCTGGAGATCGGCCCGGGTCTGACTTCGGTCACGGCGGGGCTGCGTCTGCGCTATGAAATCCGCAAGGAGTTCGCCCCCTACGTCGGCGTCGAATGGAGCCGCTCGCTGGGGGAGACCGCCGACTACGCCAGGGCCAGAGGCCAGGATCCGGAGGACACGCGCTTCGTCGTCGGCGTCAAGGCCTGGTTCTAAAGCCCTTCTCGCAGAATTTCAGGATCGGTTGGCGTGCTGGAGCATTGCTTCTCGGAAGGAGAGCGCCATGAACGACCACGCAGCACGCCCCGAACCGCACTACATCCTGATCGCCATTCTCGCCGCGCTGGTGATCGCGGACATCGTCTTCATCGTCGAACTCGGGTCCTACCTGCTGTTCTAAGCCCTCGCCTGACCCCGCTTTTCCCGCATGGCCGAACAGCGTCAGGCGAGGCGCGAAGATTAGCCGCATGACCGAGGCGGCCCGACATCCGTTCCCCCTCCATGTCCACGGGAGGATCAGAGGGATGATCGACTACAACGCCCCCATCTACGTCGAGTGGGACAACGCCCTTGAGGGCCTGCGCGCCGCGCATGAGGCGTACCGCCGCCAGTTGGACGAGCCGTCGGCCAAGACCCAGGCGCGCGCCACCCTGGCGGTTGCGCGAGAACGGTATGATCGCGCCCTGGAGAAGATCGTCTAGAGCCCGCCTGGCTTCGGCCCAACCGGAGCCCGGTTCGCGGCCTGTCGACCCGCTCGAATCCGTCGAAAATAAAGTGGAATGGCGACCCCGGGAGGACTCCAACCTCCGACCTCGGCTTTAGGAAAGCCTTGCTCTATGCAGCTGAGCTACGGGGCCACGGCGCACTGCCTAAAGGAGGTTGCCGCCGCAGGGAAGCCCTCAGGGAGACTTGGCGAGCGCCAAGACGCCCTCCCCGGTTTCGTCTTGTGGTTAAAGGCCGTTAAGCTACAATCCCTAGTAGGGAACAAAGCCTGAATCGGCGAACGTCGCTGATTCGGTCATGATTCGTTTCGCCCGTGTTCCAGGCGCCGGTAAGGTTCCGCTTACCCTTCTCTCTCCGTTCGCATCCCACCGCTGCGGCGCTTGTGAAAGCGGACGCGGTTCGCCACCTTGTGCCGGTCATGAGCGACCGTTCCGCAGGCATGGCCCCCTCGCGCGTCACGGCGATCCTGGGCCCCACCAACACCGGCAAGACCCATCTGGCGGTCGAGCGGATGCTGGGCCACGCCTCGGGCATGATCGGCCTGCCCCTGCGCCTGCTGGCGCGCGAGATCTATGAGCGGATCGTCAAGCGACGCGGGGCGGCCTCGGTCGCCCTGATCACCGGCGAGGAGAAGATCGTCCCGCCGCGTCCCGCCTTCTTCGTCTGCACGGTCGAGGCCATGCCGTTGGAGCGGTCGGTCGACTTCCTGGCGGTGGACGAGATCCAGTTGGTCGCCGATCCCGAGCGCGGCCACGTCTTCACCCAGAGGCTGCTGCACGCGCGCGGCCGGTTCGAGACCATGTTCCTGGGCGCCGGGACGATGGCGCCGCTGATGCGGTCGCTGGTTCCAGACGCGGAGATCGTCACCCGCGACCGGCTGTCGACGCTGTCTTACGCCGGATCGAAGAAGCTGACCCGCCTGCCGCGCCGCAGCGCCGTCGTCGCCTTCTCGACTGAGCAGGTCTACGCCATCGCCGAACTTCTGCGCCGTCAGAGGGGCGGGGCGGCCGTGGTCATGGGCTCCCTCAGTCCGCGCACCCGCAACGCCCAGGTCGAGCTGTTCCAGTCAGGCGAGGTGGACTTCCTGGTCGCCACCGACGCCATCGGCATGGGGCTGAACATGGACGTGGACCATGTGGCCTTCGCCGGTTTGAGGAAATTCGACGGGCGGCGCACGCGCTGGCTGCACGCCGCCGAGATCGGCCAGATCGCCGGGCGCGCGGGGCGACACCTGCGCGACGGCACCTTCGGCGTCACCGGCGAGGCGGAAGAACTGGACGAGGATCTGGTCGAACAGGTGGTCGAGCACCGCTTCGATCCGGTCGAGGCGGCCGAGTGGCGCAGCGGACGGCTGGATTTCGATACGCTGCCCGACCTGTTGCGGTCGCTGACAGTCACGCCGGAGCGGCACGGCCTGCGGCTGACGGCCCAGGCGCTGGACGAGACCCTGCTGCGGCGCTTCGCGGTCGATGAGGACGTCAGGAAGATCGCCCGCTCGCGCGGCGCCCTGATGCGGCTGTGGGAGGCGTGTCAGTTGCCTGACTTCCAGAAGACGACCCTGGACGAGCACGCCCGTCTGTCGAAGGAGATCTTCAACGCCCTGACCAGCCGTCGCGGGCGGCTGACCGAGGACTGGGTGGCGCCGCGCTTCAACGATCTGGACCGCGACGACGGGCAGATCGACCAGCTTTCGGCGCGGCTGTCGGGGGTGCGGACGCTCAGCTACATCGCCAACCGGCCCGACTGGATGGCGGGGGCGCAGGAATGGCGCGACCGGACCAAGGCGCTGGAGGAACGGCTCAGCGACGTGCTGCACGAACGGCTGACGGCGCGCTTCGTCGACCGGCGCACGGCGGCCCTGATGCGGGCGCTGAACGTGCGTTCGGACGTGCTGGCGGGCGTGGCCGAGGACGGCGAGGTCACGGTCGAGGGCGAGGTCGTCGGTCATCTGGACGGCGTCTGCTTCACGATCGACGAGGGCGGATCGGCGCTGGCCGATCGTGCGCTGCGGCAGGCCGCGACGCGCGCCGTGGGGCCGGAGGTGGCGCGGCGGTTGGGACGGCTGGCGGCGGACGACGACGCGGCCTTTTCCGTCACGCCCGACGGCGGCGTGCTGTGGACCGGCGCCCTGACCGGACGCATCGTCAATGAAGACCCATTCTCGCCGCGCGTGCGGCTGCTGGGCGAGCTGGGGCCGGCCCCGGCGCGCGAGCGGGCCGAGCGGCGCATGGAGGCCTGGCTGGCGGCCGAGGCCGGGAGGGCGCTGAAGCCGCTGAAGCGACTCCGCCATGCGATCGAGAGCGGCGCCCTGACCGGCCTGCCGCGCGGGCTGGCCTTCCGGCTGATCGAGGCGGGCGGCCTGATCTCCCGGCGCGAGGTCGAGCGCGATCTGGCGGCCCTGAGCCAGCATGAGCGGCGCACGCTGAAGACCTTCGCCATCCGCGTCGGCGCCCATTCGGTGTGGCTGCCCGGCGTGATGAAACCGCGCGGCGCGGCGCTGGCTCAGGCTTTCCTTCCGCGCGAGGCGACGAAGGGGCTGGCGGGCGATGGCCTCCTAAATCTGCCGGAACCGGCTCCGACGGCACGGGCCCTGGCGGCCTTCGGGCGACGCGCCGTCGACCGTTGGACCGCCCCGGTCGAGGCGTTGGAGGCCTTGGCCGAGGCCCAGCGCGCGGCGGGCAAGGCGCCGCTGTCGGATGAAGCGCTGAACGCGCTCGGCTGGACGGCGGATCAAGCCAGGGCGATCCACGCCGCCCTGCGCACCCCGCGCTCCGATCGGGCGCCGCGCCCCGGCAAGCCGACGCCGCCGCCCAAGGATTCCCCCTTCGCCGCCCTGGCGCAGTTGACCCAGCCGCCGCGTCCCGCCGCCAGGCCCAAGACGGCGCGCAGGCCTCGTCGCCGCCCCCGACGCGCCGCGGCGGACAAGCCCGCCGAATGACCCTCGAGAGCTGCCGCATCGACGTCTGGCTGTGGCGCGCCCGCTTCGCCAAGACGCGCAGCCTGGCCGCCGCCATGGTCGAGAAAGGCGCCATCCGCCTGACGCACAACGGCGCCCAGACCCGCCTCGACAAGCCCAGCCGCAGCGTCCATCCCGGCGATGAGGTGCTGTTCGCCCAGGGAGGGCGGCTGATCGCCGTGCGCGTGGTGCAGATGGGCGACCGGCGCGGACCTGCGCAGGAAGCCCGCGCACTTTATGAACCGCTGGACGCGGCGGACTAACCCGCCGCCATCACGAACTCGCCCTCGATGTGCAGCTTCACCTCGTCGCCCAGGGCGGGCAGGCCGAAGGTGATGCCGAAGTCGGACCGCTTGATCGTCGCCTCGCCGTCGAAGCCTGCCTTGTAGCCGCCTCGCGTCGGGCCGGCCTGGTTGAACTCGACCTCCATGACCACGGGGCGCGTGACCCCGCGCAGGGTCAGGTCGCCATGGACCGTCGCCTCGTCGCGGTCGTCGGCGTCGACCACGATCCGGGTCGAGCGGAAGGTGGCGACCGGGTGGTTGGCGGTGTCGAAGAAGTCCGCCGTCTGCAGGTGTTTGTTCAACCCATCCGAGTTGGACGCCACGTCCGTCAGGGGAATGGTCGCGGTCAGGGTGCTGGCGGACGGGTTGGCGGGGTCCAGCTTCAGCTCGGCCTGGACGTTCACGAACTGGCCGACATAGGTGGAGAAGCCCAGGTGATCGACGGACCAGGTGATCTTGCCGTGCTCGGGATCCAGCCTGTAGTCGCCGGACTGGACCTCGGACGGAACCCTGGTCAGGGCGGCCTGAGCGACGACCGCGCCGCCGGCCAGAAGGCTCAGGGCCAGACTGGCCGCGCCGATGCGGCCGATGGCGGAATGGGTGATGAAACCTTGGTTGAAACGCATGGGGACAGGCCTCCGAGCGGATGGTGATCCGGCGTCACGAAGATGAAGCGCGGCCCGGCGCCGTCGAGCCTGAACAGCTTTGCAACAGCGCCTTCGGTTGACAGTTGGTTCCGTCGGGGCCATGTGCCCGCCCTCGACCTCCTCGCTGCCACAGGCCCGCCCGAACGCCATGACCTACATCGTCACCGACGCCTGCGTGAAATGTAAGTTCATGGACTGCGTCGAGGTCTGTCCGGTGGACTGCTTCTACGAGGGCGAGAACTTCCTGGTCATCGCCCCCGACGAGTGCATCGACTGCGGCGTATGCGAGCCGGAATGCCCCGTCGACGCCATCGTCCCCGACACCGAGGACGAACCTGACGGCAAGTGGCTGCAGGTCAATGCCGAATACGCCAAGGTCTGGCCGAACATCACGGTCAAGGGCGTGCCCCCGGCTGATCGCGAGCAGTATGAGCGCGAAACCGGCAAGTTCGAGAAGTATTTCAGCCCCAAGCCGGGCAAGGGCTCCTAAGAATTCGCCACAATGCAGTCACAATGTGCCGGTCGTCGTCGACCGCCCTGTGGATGTTTTGAGATTTCCTAATTTTATGATAGGTTCCTCCCTATTCGAAACGGGCGGTTCCGCAGTCCTGCGCGCCGCCCGCATTTACGACAGAACCTCGCCGCGAGGACGGGGTCGGCCAGAGGTTCGGTGATCCGCTTTCGCGTCTGACAATGCGACCTTCCGCTCAACCGCCTGACCCAGGTCCGGCGGAAGGGCGGTTTTTGCTTTCGAAAGACGCGGCGACGATCTCTCCCTTCGGTTCGGGAAAGGAATGACATGACGAGCAAGACCGGTCTGGAATTCAAGGTTGGCGATGCGGTGGTCTATCCCGCGCACGGCGTCGGCAAGGTCGCCGCGATCGAGACTCAGGAAGTCGCCGGCATGGCGCTGGAAGTCTATGTCGTGACCTTCGAACACGAGAAAATGACCCTGCGCGTCCCGACCAAGAAGGCCAAGACCGCCGGTCTGCGCACCCTGGCCGCCGACGACACCGTGTCCAAGGCCCTGACCACCCTGAAGGGCCGCGCCCGCGTCAAGCGCACCATGTGGTCGCGCCGCGCCCAGGAGTATGAAGCCAAGATCAACTCAGGCGACCTGATCTCCATCGCCGAAGTGGTCCGCGACCTGCACCGCGCCGAGACCCAGCCGGAACAGTCCTATTCCGAGCGCCAGCTCTATGAATCGGCCCTGGACCGCATGGCTCGCGAAGTCGCCGCCGCCAACAAGATCGACAAGGACGCCGCAATGGCCCTGCTGGGCAAGTCGCTCAGCGCCAAGAAGCCCGTCCCCTCGGCCGCCGAGGCCGAAGCCGCCTGATTTCAGGCGCGATGGCGAATCGACAAAAGGCCCGGCGACGACGCCGGGCCTTTTTCATGACTGAGGCCGAATCCGGTGCGCCCGCGCGTCGCCGAAGAAACGAAATGGTCTGCTCAACTACGCCCGAATGGACAGGCTGGACCGGCCATTGATCCTCTAAGAGCGCGCGCATCGTCGTTCGCAGAGGCTCCGCCCCATGTCCATACCCGCCCCCTCTCCATCCCTGCGATGGAGCGATCTGCTGCATCCGGTCGTCGCCGGGCTGATCTCGGTCATCGTCAACTATGGCGGCACCTTCATCCTGGTGTTCCAAGCGGCCAAGGTCGCGGGCCTCAGTCCTGAACTGACCGCATCATGGGTCTGGTCGATCTCCATCGGCGTCGGGACGACGGGGCTGTGGCTGAGTTGGCGCTACAAGGCGCCGATCATCACCGCATGGTCGACGCCCGCGGCGGCCTTTCTGGTCACGGCGCTGGCCGCCGCATCCTATGCCGAGGCCATCGGCGCCTATCTGATTTCCGCGGCGGCCTTCGTGGTTCTGGGGCTGTCGGGCGGGTTCGACGGGGTGATCCGCCTGATCCCGCCCGCCATCGCGGCCGCCCTGCTGGCGGGCATCCTGCTGCCGTTCGGAGTTCAGGCCTTCGGCGGCGTGGGCGTCGATCCCCTGCTGGCGGGTCTGCTGATCCTGACCTACGTCGTGCTGAAGCGGTTCACCGCCCGCTATGCGGTAGTGGGCATACTGATGCTGGGGCTGGGTTTCCTGCTGACGCAAGGGCGGGTCGACCTGTCAGGGCTGGAGCTGAAGCTGGCGGCGCCCGTCTTCACCATGCCGGCCTTCTCGTTCAAGGCCCTGCTGAGCCTCGCCATTCCGATGTTCCTGATCACCCTGACGGGCCAGTATATGCCGGGGATGCTGGTGGTGCGGAACGACGGCTATCAGGTCAGCGCCAGTCCGCTGGTGACGGTGACGGGACTGGGGTCGCTGCTGATGGCGCCCTTCGGCTCACACGCCTTCAATGTGGCCGCCATCACCGCCGCCATCTGCACCGGCAGGGAGGCGCATGAAGACCCGTCCAGGCGCTGGATCGCGGGCGTGGCGGCGGGGGTGTTCTACATCCTGATCGGGGTGTTCGGGGTGACGCTGGCGGCGGTCTTCATGGCCCTGCCCGCCGTCTTCATCACCACCCTGGCGGGACTGGCGCTGCTGGGCGCCATCGGCGGCAGTCTGGCGGGCGCCCTGAGCGAGCCGTCATCGCGCGAGGCCGCCCTGATCACCTTCCTGGCGGCGGCGGCCAACATACAGCTGTTCGGGATCGGCGGGGCCTTCTGGGGACTGGTGATCGGCCTGATCGCCTATGCGGCGCTGAACGGCGGGCTCGTCACATGGGCCAGAGGCCTGTTGTCCGGCCGCCACGCGCCGGAACACCCGGCCGGCTGATACGAAAGAAGAGGCCGGGACATGCGCATCCCGGCCTCTGTGCATGTCTTACACGGATCAGAAATATTCCGCCCCGGCCGGACACTGGGCGGCCAGGCGCCGCGCCGTGATGCTGGCCGGGATGTAGGGCGTGCCGCGCGCCAGTTGGGCGCCGCCGTTGAAGCGGAAGGCCTGTTCCTCATAGGTGCCGTTCAGGCGCACATTGATGCGGCGACCCTTGCGGTCCTGACAGCTGCCTTCAAAGCGGGCGCGGCCGTCGCCGACCTGACGCGTCGGATAGGTGCACTGCCATTTGCGCGTCGACAGGCCGCCGAAGAAGCGGTTGATCTCGCTGGGGCGCACGCACTTCTGCTCGGTGTCGCGCGCGCCCATGACGCTGGTGGTGTATTCCCAGTATCCGGGCAGGACTTCGGACTGGGCGGCCGACTGCGCCTGGGGCGCCGACGCAGGCGCGGCCAGCATGACGGCCCCGGCGACCACCGGGGCGGCGACCGCCATCAGGCGGGCGAAGGGGATCAAGGTCTTCATCGATTTGCCGTTCATGGGACTCATCATGGGTCTGCTCTATATAGTCACGGCTTGAACGACTGCTGAACGAAGGCGATCCCTCGCCTTCACAATGACTCTGTCGCTCGGGATGACGACTCCAGTCTTGACGCCCGGCGAGTCCTTCCTCTATACGGCCCCCTCTCGCGCGGGCCCCGTCGCTCGCTGCGTCCCTGTTTCATGCGTCCGCACCGGTATGGCGGATGTGACCTTGAGGATCTTAAGATGTCGCGTCGCTGCGAACTCACCGGTATCGGCCCCATGGTCGGCAATCACGTGAGCCACTCCAACATCAAGACCAAGCGCCGTTTCCTGCCGTCGCTGAAGACGGTCAAGGTTCAGTCGGACGCTCTGGGCCAAACCTTCTCGCTGCGCATCTCGAACGCCGCGCTGCGCACCCTCGATTTCAAGGGCGGCCTGGACGCCTTCATCGTCAAGGCCCGCGACGAGCAGCTGTCGACCGCCGCCCTGCGCATCAAGCGCCTGGTCCGCGCCAAGCTGGCCGAGCAAGCCGCCGCCTGATCGGCGTCGACTGACGGATTTTGAAGAGGCCGGTGGAAACACCGGCCTTTTTCTTTTGCGCGTCGGCCCGCTACCCTCAGGGCTCGTCCAGCCGGAGCCTCAGCCTTGCGCCCTCTCGCCGCCCTCTGCCTGACCACGGCCCTGCTGACCTCGCCCGTTCTGACATCAAGAGCTCTGGCGCAGGAGCCGGCGCGCGAAACCACCGCCTTCACCCTGTCCAGCGGCACGCCCCGCACGGCGGAGCAACTGGCCCTGCGCTTCGACAAGGCGGACCTGTCCTTCCGGCTGCTTCCAGAGACTCAATCACTCGAAGGCGTCGCCGTCCTCGACTTCGCCGCCACGGCGTCGACGGCGGCGGTCGTGGTCGAGCTGGACACGGTCTTCGCCATCGCCGCCGTCACCGTGGACGGGCAGGCGGTCACCGACTGGTCCAACCCCGAGGGGCGGCTGACCATTCCCCTGCCTCGCGCATTGACAGCCGGCGACAGCGTCTCGGTCCGTATCGCCTATTCCGGCCGCCCGCATCAGGCCAAGCGCGCGCCGTGGGACGGCGGCTTCGTCTGGACCACGACGCCCGACGGCCAGCCGTGGATCGCCAGCGCGGTTCAGGGCGAGGGCTGCGACCTGTTCTGGCCCTGCATCGATCATCCGCAGGGCGAGCCGGAACGGGTCGACCTTCACATCACCGTCCCCTCAAGCCTCAGCGCCCCCGCCAACGGCCGCTTTCTGGGCAAGAGCGACAACGGCGACGGCACGACCACCTGGAACTGGACGGCGCGCCAGCCCGACACCTACGCCATCAGCCTGAACGTCGGCCCCTATGTGGAGATGGCCGCCGACTATCAGAGCCGGTTCGGCAATGTGATTCTCTTGCGCTTCTGGCGGCTGGCCTCGGCCGACCCGGCCAAGGCGCAGGCGCTGTTCGACGAGTTCCCTCAGATGCTCGACTTCTATGAGGCGACCATCGGCCCCTTCCCCTTCGGCGACGAGAAGATGGGCGTGGTCGAAACCCCGCACCTGGGCATGGAGCACCAGACCATCAACGCCTACGGCAACGGCTACAAGCTGGACGGCAAGGGCTACGACTGGCTGCTGCAGCACGAACTGGCGCACGAGTGGTTCGGCAATCAGCTGACCAACGCCGACTGGGACGACATGTGGCTGCACGAGGGTTTCGGCACCTATATGCAGCCCCTCTACGCCCGCTGGCTGAACGGCGAGCGGGCCATGCAGGCCGAGCTTCAGACCATGCGGCTGACGCTGGCCAACCGCTTCCCGGTCGTGTCCGGCCAGCCGCAGGACGCCGGGACCGTCTATGACGACAAGACCGGCCCGGCGCTGGATCTCTATTACAAGGGGGCGCTGATCGCTCACACCCTGCGCCTGCATATCGGCGACGACGCCTTCTATGAGAGCCTGCGTCGCCTGGTCTATGGCCGCCCCGATCCGCGGCCGGGGAACTTCCAGCCGCGCTACGCCACGACGCCGGAGTATGTCGCCATCGTCAATGAGGTGACGGGGCGCGACATGGGCTGGTTCTTCGACGCCTACCTCTATCAGGCGACCTTGCCCGATCTGGTCATGACGCGGCAGGGCGAGCGGGTGACGCTGGAGTGGAAGACCGGCGACGGCCGTCCCTTCCCCTTGCCGGTCGAGGTCGAGGTGGACGGCGCCGTGCGCCTCCTGCCCATGACCGACGGGCGCGCGACGTTCGAGGCGCCGCAGGGCGCGCACATCCTGCTGGACCCCGGCTCAAAGGTGCTGAGGCGGCTGGAGTATCTGGAACGGTGGAAAACCTCGACCGCCGACTGAGGCTCAGGCTGGTTCCAGCGTCCGCAGGGCCTCAGCCGAGAACCGGCGCCAGTCGGCGTTGTCGGCCCAGACGGCGGCCAGGGCCTCCAGCAGATGATCCTCGTCGTCGTCGCTGTGCAGCGGCGTCGGCGTGACGCGCAGCCGCTCGGTCCCGCGCGGCACCGTGGGGAAGTTGACCGGCTGGATATAGACGCCGTGCTCATCCATCAGGGCGTCCGTCACCGCCCGCGCCGTGGCCGCGTCGCCGATCATCACCGGCAGGATATGGCTGGGGCTGGGCAGGACCGGCAAGCCCAGCCGCTGCATCCCCGCCTTGATCGAGGCGGCGCGCGCCGCCAGCGCCCGACGCGGCGCGCCGTCGGCCTTCAGATGACGCAGCGCCGCCCGCACCCCGGCCACCACCGACGGCGGCAGGGCGGTGCTGAAGATGAAGCCCGGCGCGTGGCTGCGCACGAAATCGACCGCCGCCGCATCGCCCGCCACATAGCCGCCCATGGCGCCGAACCCCTTGCTGAGGGTGCCCTGAATCATGCTGATGCGGTGCGACTGGCCGTCGCGTTCGGCCACGCCCGCGCCGCGCGCGCCATACAGGCCCACGGCGTGAACCTCGTCCAGGTAGGTGAAGGCGCCGTGCTTCTCGGCCACGTCGCAGATGGCGGCGATGGGGGCGAAATCGCCGTCCATCGAATAGCAGCTCTCGAAACAGACCAGCTTGGGCCGATAGCGGCAGACCCCGCTCATCAGCCGGTCCAGATCGCGCCAGTCGTTGTGGGCGAAGATGTGCTTCTCCACGCCCGAGCGGCGCATGCCTTCGATCATGGAGGCGTGGTTCAGGGCGTCTGAGAAGATCACGGCGCCGGGCAGGCGCGACGCCAGCGTCGACAGGGCTGCGTCATTGGCCGCATAGCCCGAGGTGAACAACAGCGCCGCCTCCTTGCCGTGCAGATCGGCCAGATCGCGCTCCAGCAGGACATGCTCGTGGCTGGTGCCCGAGATGTTGCGCGTCCCGCCCGCGCCCGCGCCATAGGTGCGGATCGCGCTTTGCGCCGCCTCGACCACCTCGGGATGGACGCCCATCGACAAATAGTCGTTCGAGCACCAGATGGTGATGGTCCGCTCGCGCCGGTGATCCCAGGCGTAGGGCGCGCCTTTCGACAGCCGCTCCAGATCGGCGAAGACGCGATACCGGCCCTCCTGCTTCAGGTCGTCCAGATCGCGGCTGAAGAAGTCGGCGAAGTCGAAAGCGCCCATGACATCACATCCCATCACAGGACGGGCGGCGATATTGCCATCCCGCCGGGGGCGTGACACCTAACGCCGCATTGGCCTGACCATTCCGGCCACTTTTGAAAGAAGCCGCAGACCATTGCTGAAGCGCGCCCAGCTGGAATCCGTTCAGGCCTTCATGGACCACCCGGCCCAGTCCGGCCTGCCCCTGCACGCCCGTATCCAGCGCGCCGTGCGCCAGTTGATCGTCGAGCGGTCGCTGACGGCGGGGCGGCCCCTGCCTTCGTCGCGGACGCTGGCCCGGTCGCTGGGCGTGTCGCGCGACACGGTCGAGACGGCCTATGCCCAGCTTCACGCCGAGGGCTTCATCGAGCGGCGCGTCGGCAGCGGCAGCTTCGTCTGCGAGTTGACCGAACTGGGCCTGAAGCGCGGGGTGCTGCGTCCGGCCGGCCGCCGCCCCGCCCTGCAACCAGCGACGACGCCGACGCTCAGCAAACGCGGGCAGGCGATGGCCGACAGCGGGGGTCTGCGCGATCCCTACGCCCCGCTGGCCTTCTCGCCCGGCGTGCCGGAGACGCGGCTGTTTCCCTTCGCCCAGTGGGACCGGCTGCACCGCCTGACCCTGCGCGAGGAGGGCGCCGCCGCCCTGCACCACGGCGACCCGCAGGGCCATCCGCGCCTGCGCCGCGCCATCGCCGGCTATGTGAACCTGGAACGCGGCGCGCGGGCCGATCCCGACCAGATCCTGATCCTGACCAGTTCGCAGCAGGCCCTGTCGCTCTGCGCGCGGGTGCTGGCCGATCCCGGCGACGGCGTTTTCATCGAAGACCCGGCCTATCAGGGCGCCGCCAAGGCGCTGGATGCGGCGGGTCTGAAGCGCCTGCCCGTGGCGGTCGACGCACAGGGGCTGCGGACCGACGATCTGCTGGCGCGACGTGAGGACGGACGGGCGGTCTTCGTCACCCCCTCGCACCAGTTTCCGACCGGACGCACCCTGTCGCTGGACCGGCGGCTGGCCCTGATCCAGTGGGCGACCGAGCATGACGCCTGGATTCTGGAAGACGATTACGACAGCGAGTTCCACTACGCCGGGCGGCCGACCGCCTGCGTTCAGGGCTTGGACCCGCATGACCGGACCCTGTATCTGGGCACCTTCACCAAGTCGCTGTTTCCGGGCCTGAGGCTGGCCTATCTGATCCTGCCGCGCCCGCTGGTTGAGCCGATGGTGGCGGCGCGCAGCCTGATGGACGGCTTCACCGCCTCGGTGGCCCAGCTGACGCTGGCCCGCTTCATCGAGGACGGCCGGTTCGGCGCCTATGTCCGCACCATGCGCGGCGTCTATGCGGAACGGCTGGATGCGCTGGAGGCGGCGGTGACGGCGCGCCTGTCCCACGCCGTCACACCCGACCGACCTGTCGGCGGCTT
>PJUF01000672.1_pt1 | contig 22345 bp, 9 predicted proteins | sample 1512191 | NCBI WGS metagenome assembly PJUF01 (sample SAMN08177673, study PRJNA422409) | Feces metagenome, whole genome shotgun sequencing project. | isolation source: Chicken feces (3) enriched on wood chips | host: Gallus gallus | place: USA: Madison | collected 2015-01-15 | reverse complement strand
TTTGTACTGTTTTAGCATCATTAGCCTGGCTTACAAATATTAGCTCTCTGGTTGTTGATGTTGTGCCAAAGCATTCTTTAGGAACGGTTTTTAGCGTGGTAGCAGCTGGAAGTACAATTGGAGGCATTATTATGAATATGATTGTTGCCGCAATGGTAACAGAAAGTAACACAAAATCAGGAGGCTTTTTAGATAGGGGTTTCCATGCGGTTTTCGATCCGGTTTTATCATTAGTGCAGGGACAGGGCTATATGCAATGGTTTTTAATTATGGCATTTTTACATCCTTTAGCATGGTTGATTTTGAAATTTGGCGGAATTCAGCGTTTATCTACTGTGAAAAAGTGAGTTTATAGGTATCGGATTTTTATTATGTAATTGTATTAATGTGAGCATATCTTTTTCCAAAACGGATAGTCTCTCTTCTTAATCACAAAGAACACCAGCAAAAACCAATGACTACAAAGTTTGAGAACTTTAAAACTTATTTGTGCAGGGATAGGATTAAGTAGCCTGCAGCAGAATATTAGTATTAACAACCCCTAATCTTAAATGATTTAGGGGTTTTGTTTTTTGTTAAATCTTAATAAAGAGGTTCAAAATCCTAAAAATATTCCCAATCTATGATTTGCTTTGGATGAAGTAATCATGCCAAAGTTTTCGGTAGAAAATCATCAAAATTTTCGATCTTTTATTAGCGCTGTTAAACAAAAAATTGCGATAGATATACATTATCAAAATGAAGAAATATTCTGGCCGGAATAAATTAAGATAAGATTACATTGTAACAATTAATATGTTGTTTTTTGAAAAACAGCTTGTTTAGGTGTGCTAAAGATATAAATGCCCCTTTTTAGGGAAATTTATACCCCCTCTTTTCAAGCGGGACTTTTAATATTTGTATAACCAATTAGCATTTGGTTTAATAAGCAAGTGTCAAGAATCAATCATAAATAAAACCTATAAGATGAAGTATATTATTAAAAGCGCATTGTTTTATCTTTTATTCGCACTTGGCTTTCTATTCTTTGTAAAAGAAAGTTATGGGCAATTAAATGTATCCGGAAAAGTTTTGGATACAGAAGGAAACTCACTTCCCGGTGTTACAGTTAAAGTAAAAGGAAGCCAGGCAGGTACAATTTCTGATGTGAATGGTAAATTCTCTCTATCTGTAAATAATAGCAATGAGCTATTGGTGCTAAGCTATATTGGCTTTAAAACCAAAGAATTGCGAGCTAATAGCTCATTGCTAAGTAATATAGTAATGCAGATGGAAGAATCAAAATCACTAGACCAGATTGTTGTTATTGGATACGGTGTTTCTAAGTTGGGTGATGTTACCGGGTCTATTAGCAATGTAAGAGGCGACGTTATCACACAAACAGGAGCCAACAACGTTTCTGAGGCTCTGCAGGGGAGAGTTGCAGGGTTAAAAATTAACAATCAATCAGGAGAGCCAGGAGGTAGTATTAATATGCAGATTAGAGGGGCTAATTCAATAAATGCTTCTAGCTCGCCGTTGTTTGTAATAGACGGATTGCAAATAGATGTTAGTGGGGGCGAGGTAGCAACTTCATCCGTTGGGGGCTATACAGGTTATAATCCTTTAGCTACGTTAAATCCTAATGATATAGAATCTGTAGATGTTCTTAAAGATGCTTCTGCTACTGCTATTTATGGTTCCAGAGGAGCAAATGGTGTAATCATCATCACAACTAAATCTGGTAAAGGAAAAAAATCCCTTATTAATGTAAATTATCAGATGGGATTATCCGAAGTAACCAAAAAACTGGATATGCTGGGCCCTCAAGACTATGTTAATTTCCGACATGAATGGGATCGTACTTCATTAACATGGGGAGTGGATTTAGATAATGATGGGAAAGCAGATGAGCCTATAGATGCCAATAAGTTTGACCACTATAACTGGCAGGATTTATTTTTAAGAACCGGGCAAACGCAAAAGTTTAATTTTACTGCACAGGGGGGAAATAATGCTACTGATTTTATATTGGGCTTGGGCTATAACAATCAGGAAGGCATTATTACTGGAAATGATTATAAACAATATTCAGCCCAGACTAAAGTAAACCATAAATTGTCTAAAAATATTGATGTAGGAATGAACCTCAATTATGGTCGTACATCTACAGACGGTGCGGTGTCTAGTGGAGGTGGTGCAGGAAGTTACAGTGGCCTTATTCAAAGTATATATAATGAAAAACCGATAGGCATTTTTGTAGCGCAGGAAAATGAAGGCGGTAGTACTTATGCGCCATTAACCACTATGTTTTACGATTCTTACAAAAATGTAACATTAGACAGGGTAATGGGTAATGCATTTTTAAATTTACAAATTATTCCCGGGCTAAGTTTAAGAGTTTCAGGGTCAGGAAATACCTCTGTTTCTAAATTGCAGGAGTTTTACGGTAAAGAAACTCGTTGGGGAAGTGCCAATAATGGAAGAGCTGAAGTAGGAAATGTACAAACTACTTCCTATACACAGTCTAACACTTTAGCTTATAATAAAAGAGTTAAAAACAACTATTTTAATGCTCTTTTGGGACAAGAATTCAATTCTTATCATATAGAAAGCTCTAGTATCAGAGCTTATTCTTTTGAAGATGAATCAACCGGAGTGTTTAATATGAGCAAGGCAGGAATTGTAGATAAACCACAAACTAGTATTTCTGACACCAAAAGGTTGTCTTTTTTTGGAAGAGTAAATTATAGCATTAATTATAAATACAACTTTACTGCTTCTATGCGGGCAGACGGATCATCAAATTTTGGTAAGGGAAACAGATTTGCTTACTTCCCATCAACAGCTTTTGCCTGGCGTATTAATAATGAGAAATTCATGTCTTCATTTAAAAAACACCTAAGCAACCTTAAATTAAGAGTAAGTTATGGAATTACGGGGAATGACAGAATTCCGGCATATTCTGCTTTAGCAAAACTAGGAAATGCGCACTATTCAGGCAACGGAACACCAATCTTTGGAATGGCACCTAGTTCATCGCCAAACCCCAATTTAAAATGGGAGTCAACGGCACAATTTGATATCGGGTTAGATGTAGGGTTGTTTAACGAGAGAATAAGTATGACGGCAGATGTTTACAAGAAAACTACCAGAGATTTGCTGCTAAATACACCTATTCCATCACAAACAGGATTTAGTTCCCAATATCAGAATATTGGAAAAATACAGAATAAAGGGATAGAAATCACACTTAATTCGGTAAACATTAAGAAAGATAATTTTACATGGAGCAGTAGTGTAAATTTTGATCGTAATCTAAATAAAGTGCTTTCGCTTGGCGATTCAGAATTTTTACCTGTAGTTATCGGTAACGGATTTTTAACTCAGGTAAGTAGAGTAATTGTTGGCAGTCCAATAGGTACAGGTTATGGTTATGTGGCTGATGGTAACTACCAGTTTTCAGATTTTACCATTACCAACTCTGCTGGGCAGGCTGTAGATCCATCCGTTATAACAGATAGAGATTTTGATAGTTATACATATAAGTTAAATCCGGGTGTGGTTAAAGCCGCTGCTGTTAGTGTTAAACCAGGAGACAGAAAATATAGAGATTTGGATGATAACGGGGTAATAAACGCAGAAGACAGAACAATAATATCTAATAGCAACCCCGATTTTAATATAGGCTTGGCCAACAATTTTAAGTATAAACAATTTGATTTAAGCTTGTTTTTTGAAGGGGTTTTTGGTCGGGAAATCATGAATGCATTCATAAACAATTCAGAAGCAGGTATAAAAGGAGCTGCGCCAGCTTATAATATTACAAAAGAATACTACGATAATAGATGGACGGCAACAAATCCGTCAAATAGCTATTCAAGATTGAAAAACAATACCAATGATTTTGTTTCAAGCTATTATGTTGAAGATGGTTCTTTTGTACGTTTTAAAAACTTGTCTCTAGGCTACACTTTTAACCCAGCAATAGCGAAAAAATTGCACACTAAAAGTATACGCTTGAGCTTTACTATAGATAATTTATATGTATGGACAAAGTATAGCGGATTAGATCCAGATATACGTTCTGCATCAGCATTAATGCCTGGTTACGATAGACTATCATACCCAAGGTCAAGAAACTATTTTTTTGGACTTAACGTAGGATTTTAAACTGAATAAGATGAAAAACAGTAAAATATTTGCAGCAATTATTGGATTATTAATATTCACAACAATGTCTTGTGAGAACTCAGAATTCCTCAATAAACCTCCTTATTCGTTTACGAGTCCTGAGAATTTTTACAAAACAGAGAAAGATTTAAAAATAGCTTTAGTAGGATGTTACGATGCTATAAATACTTCTTCTGTACCAGGAGCTTCTGTTGGAGACGGAACATATTCAAGAGGTTTACTATTTATGTTAATTGGAGGCACCGATGAAGTTGTACCCAATACTTCAAGTGAGCTGGCAGATTTTGCAAGACTAGCTTATTTATCTTCCAATAACCCATTATCGTTATTTTGGGCAGCATATTATGCAGGTATCTCCAGATGTAATCTATTAATAGAAAAATCGGCGGAAGTAGATATGGACCAAACTACAAAGAATAATATAATTGCAGAGGCAAAATTTCTACGGGCATTCTATTATTATCATTTAGCATCTCTTTTTGGAGGCGTACCTTTAGTTACCAGCTCTGTTCCTGATGCCGGAGCGCCCAGAGCAAGTGTACAGGATATTTACAAACTTATTATAGAAGACTTTACTTATGCCTATACAACATTAGGTAATAGAGGGATTTTTACTGGTGGTGCTAATAAATGGGCTGCTGGTGGGTATTTAGGCATAATATATAATTATTTGGCAAGCTGTAAAAGATATGGTGTTAGTGCATCACTAAACTTTCCTCTTAACGATTTTAGCTGGGTAAATGAGACCGAGATGAGTAATGCCGCAGAAAAAGTACTTAGAGATGTGGTAGAAAATAGTGGTTATGTATTGGTAGAGAAAGCTAAATACAGTCATTTGTTTAGAGAAACCACTAAAACAGAGCAATATAAAGAATGTCTGTTTTTGGCAGAGACAAGTAATACCCTTACAGATGAATATCCGGAGATCTCAAATTTCCCTATTCCAACAGGAGATCGTAATATTTATGGCGGTGGTTATGGGCGTTTAAAGCCAACCAGAGAATTATACTTATCTTATAATGCGAACGACATTCGTAGAGACCATAATATAACAGGATCGTATACCGCAGCTTCTACAAAAGAAATTGTAGGCGGAGCAACCTATTATGTACCAATACCATCAGTTACCGGAAGCAGAATACAATGGTGTACCGGTAAATTTAGATGTATAGACCCTAAAGAAAAAGTTATTCCTATAGTAACTACGCAGTTGAATTATCCTTTGTTACGATTTGCAGATATTTTACTGCAATATGCCGAAGCATTGTATTTTACTGGTGACGAACCGAAAGCCAGAACGTATTTTACTCAAATAAGAAACAGAATTGTTAAAGATGCAGTAGATGTTGAAATTTTAAATACAGCATATTATAAGGCAGACTTTGTTCAGGAATTATTAGACGAACGCAGAAGAGAGCTTTGCTTTGAGTCTAAACGAAGGATTGACCTTATCAGATTTAATAAACTGGGAGATGCTATTTCCTCTATCAGCTTAACTGCAGGAAATATGAATGATATGGCTAAAGACATGCAGGATAATTATGAATATTTTAAAATCTGGATGCCTTTGCCAGAGAGACAGTTAACACTTAATACAAACTTAACCCCTAATCCGGGTTATTAAAATATATTATGAACAGGAGGCACTTTGTTAAACAGACTGGAATAGGAGCGTTAGGTTTGAGTATAATCCCTTCAGGTATATTATTTGGAAAAGATAAAGAAATTGTGAAATTAGGTTACATTGGCGTAGGGTTAAGAGGCAGAACCCATATACGCGAAGGCCTTTTACGAGACGATGTAGAAATAGTAGCTATCTGTGATATACAGGAAAGTTCTTTGAAGCTTTGTCGCGAGCAATTTATAAAAGCAGGTAAAAAACTCCCTAAAGAATATACAGGGAGTTTAGATGCCTATAAAAAGTTACTGGAAAGAAAAGATATAGACGGTGTAATTATTTCGACACCCTGGAAGTTTCACCGAGATCAGGCAGTAGATGCTATGAAAGCAGGTAAATATGTAGGATGTGAGGTGTTGGCCGGGTTAACAGTGGAAGAGCATTGGGATGTGGTAAACGTATCGGAACAAACTAAAATGCCTTACATGACTTTGGAAAATGTATGCTACCGCAGAGATGTGCTGGCTGTATTAAACATGGTGCGTCAGGGAGTATTTGGAGAATTGGTGCATTTAGAAGGAGGCTATCAGCATGATTTACGAGATGTTCTTTTTAACGACGGAAAACATTTCTATGGACATGGTGTAGAATTTGGTCCCGATAAATCTATAGGAGAAGCGCAATGGCGCACCCAATACAATATAGATGTTGACGGTGATATTTATCCTACGCATGGATTGGGACCGTTAATGAACTATGCAGACATCAATAGAGGAAACCGGTTGGTAAACATGGTGTCTTTTTCCTCTAAAGCCAGAGGGTTAGCCGACTATGTGAATAAAAAATCGCAGGGACACCCAAATTCAAAACTTAATTATAAAAACGGAGATATTGTAACTACCCAAATCAATTGTGCGAACGGAGAAACGATGCTGATAACTCACGACACCCATCTTCCACGTCCGTATTCTATTGGGTTTAGAGTACAGGGAACGAATGGATTATGGATGGACGTAGCTGAATCTATCCATATAGAAGGAGTTAGTAAGCCGCACAAATGGGATCCGATAAACGAGTGGATTGCTAAATATGATCACCCTTTGTGGGAGAAATATGAGAAAGAGGCTGTTGGTGCAGGGCATGGTGGAATGGACTGGTTTGTTTTCAATGCCTTTGTACAATCAATTAAACAAAAGCGGCAGACTCCTATAGATGTTTACGACTCTGTAACCATGAGCGTGATTCTCCCTTTATCTGTAAAATCAATAGCAGAAGGCAACACTGTACAGGAAATCCCCGATTTTACACGTGGGAAGTGGAAGAGTCGGAAAAATACATTTGCATTAGACGATTCCGGATTTTAATGCTAGAAAAGTGGATAGCTTTATGAGCTATCCACTTTCTGTTTCATCTAGCTCACTTCTATACTGCGAAGGTGATTTTCCGAAATGTTTCTTAAACTCTTTTCCAAAATATTTAGTGTCATTAAAGCCAGCATAGAAAGCAACTTCAGAAATAGGTAAATGCTTCTTTTTAAGTAGAATAGCTGCTTTCTTTAATTTAATGGATTTAATAAAATCGCCAACAGAAAGTCCGGTAAGTGCATTAACTTTGCGATACAAGACGTTTTTGCTCATTCCTATTTCCTGAGTTAAAGTTGCAACACCAAATTCAGGCGATTCCATATTGTTCTCTATTATCGAAATAAGTTTTTCTATAAAACTTTCATCGCCGGAAGTAATTTCAACATCATTCGGTTCTAAGCTTATTTTTTTACTAAAACGTTGTCTTATTGCTTCTCTGGCAACCATTAAATTATTCATGTTTAATAGCAACCATTTAGTGTTAAACGGCTTGGTGATATAAACGTTTGCACCGGTTTCCAGTCCTTCCAATTTATTGGAGTCCTCACTTTTTGCAGTAAGTAAAATAAGAGGAATATGTGCTGTAGCCTCATCTTTTTTTATTTGTTGGCATAATTCGAGACCATCCATAATGGGCATCATAGAATCGCTGATAATGATGTCTGGGATAACTTCTTTTGCTATCTCAAGACCTTGTTTGCCATTTTCTGCTTCTATCACCTGATACAAATGAGAAATTTCTTCTTTAATAAAAGCCCTCATACTATTATTGTCTTCTACCAATAAGACCGTTAATTTTGAATCGGAATTTTGAGATATAGTTTGGATTGGGCTAGAGGTCTCTTCCTTTCTAATCTCCTTGTTAGCAATTATAAATTCTGATTCGTTTTCTGAAACCGGTTCATTAGCTATTGTAGGGGAGCTTAAAGGCAATTTAATAATGAATTTTGTTTTAAATCCATCTATGTCAGGTAGCGCGTTACTCTCTACGGCAATACTACCATGGTGCATTTCTATAATGGCTTTTGCAAGTGCAAGCCCCACACCAGAGCTGTTTTTTCTGTATCCTTGTGTTTCAATCTGGTAAAATCTTGTAAACAGGTTCTGCACATTTTCTTTAGGTATTCCTTCGCCGTTGTCTTCAATTATTATAGTTATGGAATTGGTTTCCTGGCTAAGTCTTACCCTTATACTGCCAGCATCAGGCGTGAATTTAAAGGCATTAGATAAGAGATTAAAAATTACTTTTTCTAGTTGATCTTTATCAAAATAAGAGTCTTCGGTAATGTTGTGTATTTTAAGTTCATAATTTATATGACGGGAAACAGCTTCATTTGTAAAAAAATCAAATATATTATGTACAAAGTTAGGCAGACTATGCCATGACGGATGAATTTTCATTTGTCCCGCTTCCACTTTGCGGAAATCCATTAATTCATTAACCAGTTTTAATAACAGGTTAGCATTCTTTTTAGCAAGGTTTAAATATTGCCGTAATTTTGAATCTTCAGAAACTTCCTGTACCGCATTATCCAGGGGGCCAACAATTAATGTAAGCGGGGTTCGCAGCTCATGGGATATATTGGTGAAAAAATCCATCTGCATCTGATAATGAGCTTGTTGTCTGGAGTTTTCTAAATGCTCGTAATACAGGTCTCTTTTTAATCTGGATTTTGCAATGAGCGAGTTTATGATCAGGTATGCAATACTACCCAGTAAGATTACGTAAAGCAAGTACGCCCACCATGTTTTCCATAACGGTGGTGCAATATGGACACGTATTTTGGAAGGTGTTTGATTCCATATACCATCGCTATTAGCACTTTTAACCAGAATATTATAGCTTCCGGGAGATAGGTTGGTATAAGTAACAGCAGGAATAGAAGTGTATACCCAATTGCCTTTTGCACCTTCCAGTTTATAGGCATATTTGTTTTTAAAAGATTTAATAAGATTTAAAGATGAAAATTCGAGTGTAAATGTGTTTTGGTTGTAGCCCAGATTAATCTCATCCATTTCTGTGATATTCATTTTCAAAATGCCATCATCTGCATTGGTTTGTACCTTTTCATTAAACAGTTTTAGGCCGGTAAATACTACTGGATAACTAGAATCATTTTTTTGGATACTTGTTGGATAAAAACTAACCAAACCATTGAAACTCCCAAAGTATAATTCGCCGCTTTTAGTTTTTAAACAAGAGTTAGAATTGAATACATTCCCCGGAAGTCCGTCTTTTTTATTGTAATTTCTAAACGTTTTATCTTTTATATCAAAACAGGAAAGGCCGTTATCTGTACTAATCCACAAAAGGTGATTGTTATCTTCTATAATAGCCATAATATTATTGCTAGGCAGGCCATCGATGGTAGTATAATTAGAAAATTTGCCGTTTTTTGGGTTAAAACAGTTTAATCCACCATAATTTGTGCCTATCCATATATGGCCATCCATAGACTCGGTAATAGAAGTAACAAGGTTGGAAGTGAGCTGTGAGTTTTCTCTGGAAAATAGTTTAAATGAACTTTCATCCGGCCCTAATAGTTTTACTCCTTCATGAGTGCCTATCCATAAGTTTTGTTTAGTGTCTTTAAAGATAACCTTCACCCAATTGCTGCTTAATGTACTGGTTTTGGTATTGCCGTATGTAGTAAAGGTTTTTGTATCCGGATTTAAAATGTTTAATCCACCACCCATTGTTCCAACCCAAAACCTACCTTTGCTGTCTTCTAAAATACTTGCAACGTTGTTATTGCTTAAAGTGCCACTTACTCCCGCTTTATTTTTAAAATGTATAAAGCTTTTACCATCTGGCGAGAGGAGATTTAATCCGCCACCTACGGTGCCAATCCATAATTGCCCTTTAGTATCTTTGTAAAGCGCCGTAACCAAATCAGAACTTAAACTGTTGGGGTCTTCTGGAATATGTTTGAAATGAGTGAAGGTTTTTGATTTTTTATTAAAATAGTTTAAACCCTCGGCTTCTGTACCTATCCATAAATTTTCTTTATCTTCAATAATAGCGCTAATAACATTGCTGCTCAGGCTGTTTTTTACAGATTCTGTTCTGTAGGTTTGGAATAATGTAGTTTTAGAATAAGCAACGTTTACACCCCCATAATAGGTGCCCAGCCATATAGATTTTTGATTATCTATACAAATGTCATAGATAGAATTATGGTTAAGGCTCTTTGGGTTCTCGGGATTATGGGTATAAGTTGTAAATCTGGTTTGCTTTGGATTAAGAAAGCAGAGCCCCTTTAATGTAGCAATCCATAAATTACCATTTTCATCTTTAACAATCTTCCTGATATTATTATTGATTAAACTATTTTTTTCATTATCAATCTGGTAAAAACGGGTGACTTTTTTTGTGTCAGGATTGTAATTTATAATCCCTTCACTCTTAGTTCCCAACCAGAGGGTGTTTTCATCGTCTTCGGCAATAGACGTAATGTCTTCTGATAATTTTTTGTTGGATAAAATTTGATGATTTGCAGAATATACACCGTTTTTATAGCTTACTTTTGTTAAGCCTTTAGATGTACCCAACCACAGGTTTTTGTTTTTATCCTGATAGATAGCCGTGATTTTCCCCGGTTCAAGCCCTTTAATTTTACCAGAAAGCTGTTGAAAATAATTTCTATCATCGTCTATAAGCTTATTAAGACCTTTGCTGGTGCCTACCCAAATGGTATTATCCTGACTTTGATAAATACAATTGATAATGTGGCTGTCTAAGCTGTTGTTTTTTTTAGGGTCTGCTCCAATTTCTAAAAATGAGTCTTTTGAGTAAAGATATTTTTTAAGACCTTTTTTAGTGCCAATCCATAAATTACCGTTATTGTCAGCTTGTAAGGCTACAATATAGTCTTTCTCACTATTACCGGTTCTGTATACCTCAAAATAATGCCCGTTGAATTTATTCAATCCGTCTTTTGAGCCAAACCACATAAAACCCTTCTTATCCTGAGCGATGGCAAATATTGAGCTTTGGGAAAGGCCATTTTCTACCGTTAAATGATCAAAATCAAGACGTCGTTGCGCAAAAGTGTAATTTGAAATTAAAGATAGAACCGTAATAAACGAAAAATAATAAAGTAATTTTGCCATCTTTTAAAAATACAGCTTTTATTAAAAAACCTTCCTGTTTTTAATAAAGAACTGATATTTATAAATTTGAAAACAAGAAGGTGTATCTATAAAAATGCAAAGTTACCCGGAAGCTCTTAACAGTAATTGTTTATGCATAACAATTACTGTTTTATAAACTTTGAAAATTCTTTGTTATTTCCTCTTTCAAGTATAATGATATAATTTCCGGGTGTAAATTTTTCAGTCTGAACAACTACCTGTTTTTCCAAAGAATTAACAGTGGTTTGGTAAATCACCTGACCTAATATAGATACTATTTTTAATATTGAAGTCTCTTCTCTGGGTGAAAAAACAATATTAAGTGCGTTTGAGGTAGGATTTGGGTAAACAGAAAGTGATATTCCGTTATTTATTTTGCTGTTTACACGAATGACTTTGCTATATTCTGTTGAATTATTAGTATCAATTTTCTGCAATTTGTAATAAGCGCCCTGTACATCAGTTTTTGAGTCGGTAAATGAATAATACGAACTATTGGTTTTGTCTACTGTACCTATGTTAGAAAAGTTCTTTCCATCGGTACTTTTTATGATATGAAACTTTTTAATATCAGCATTTTCTGCAACAACCCATTCTAAAACAGCAGTGTTTTCTGAATTGATTTTTCCGTCAAATTTCATTAATGTTACCGGTAAGGTTGTTTCATCTATCCGCATACAATCTCTTGCATTAATGGTAACACTATTTCCGTTAGGTAATATAACCCTATGTGCAGTATCATCAATATTTACTAATAACGTTGCTGAAACTCCACTAGATCCTGTCCAGTGAGCACCTTTTACCACGTTGGCCAAACCGCCCATCCCCGGAATCTCTATTAAAGGATTGTCGCCGGTTGGTATAATTTCTTTGGTAAGCGTACCGCCATAAATGAGATCATGCTGGTCTGCTCTGAAATTGACTAACCTCAACATGAAATTCCTGTCTTCGGTAGTAGTTAACGGACTCATGATAAAGTCGGGTTTAAACCAGCCTAATTGAGAGCCCCATAAAAGAGATAGCATGTTTTTATAACGAACGCTAATGTCTCTTACACTGTTGTACATATTAAAACCGTACAGCATCATTCGGTCTGAATAAATTAGCGGAAATAATGGTACTTGTCTATACGGTGTTGTACCGGAAGGTAGGTGAGAACTTCCAGCCGGAGTTGCAGCCATTAACATCAGGTCAGCCCTGTCCAGATAACATTCTGCATTCTGTTCGGTGGCAATGATGTTGCCGGCTATAGAATTTTGTTTAATGGTATTCATCATCGTCCGAACCGTAGTAACCCAATAATCTCCGGCTCCCAAAGGATGTCCATGATTGGGATTCCAACAAGGAGCAGCTGGTGCTGATGCTAGTTGATCTACATATACACCATTGGTTCCCAGCTCGTTTTGTACACGTTCTGATACAGCATTAATCTTATTGTGCCACATAACATTATATGGACAAACCACAGCGTTAGGTGCTCCGGAAGCATATATTTCCATATAAGGACTATCGTCTTTCTTTCTGGCAAGATAAAGTGCTCCCTGATCTTGCTGATAGCTTACCGTTGTGGTATCCCATAATCTCCCATTGATATAGGGAATTACATGGGAGCCTCTGGCCTTTACAGTGTCTACAAAATTTTTAAAATCTGGTGCTGCAGGAAAAAAATCGGGATAGCTGGTGTCATGAGGCTTATTGTTCCAAACATAACTGTGCGATGCAGTTCGGCCTGGACCAAAAAAATTCATGGCTTGTATAGTCCAGTTCAGGACATTATTGTGGCTTTGGTTAGGCACAAACCAAATATCAACATCTAATAACCACTGTGGCAAATTCTTTGCAGCGAATGTTTTTGATCCCCACGGAGTAGTGTAGGTAAAAGGTTTGTACCAATTTACGATTGCCTGTTCCCATCCGTTATTGCCAATACCAACTGATGCTGCCCAGGGCAGTTCAAACTTTCCGTCAGGCGCTGTCCATGCTTCGGAAGTTACAATTTCATTTCTTAAATTAATAATGCCGGTGGTTGATACTGAAGCTCTAAAATCTTTAATATTTGCATTTTGGTCGTGGGTGGCAAAATAAAATACATCCTGTCCCTTTAGTAAACACATTAACTGAACGGTACCTCTGCTTTGCGGATACCCTGAATAGTAGGAAGAGCCAGGAGGCAGATCGTATTCTACGCCAAATCCTGCCGGCATGATTACCTTATCGGCAGCATTCTCATGAAAAGACAGATTAGGAAAAGTTAAGTTTTCTACCATCCATCCGTTGGGTAAATCGGCTTCTATTTTCCAGTCTATCAGCTGTGTGGTATTATTTGCGCTTACCAATACCTTTACCGGAATGACAAAATTGTCTGCTGTGGTAATATTCCAGTTTAAAGTAACAGTAGGGTTTGTACCATTCATATCATTTGTAATTAATCCCTGATATGAGGTTGTTGAAGATGAAGAGGTGTACACATTGCTCTGCTGAAGGTGATTACGGATTTTTAAAGACCAGATATTCGCTGTCAATCCTGCTTGTTCAAACCATGAATTATTGTTCCCGGAAGAGATGGATAAAATATTAAATTGATTACCACCTGCAAAAACAACTTTGGTATTTCCGCTGCTTAACTCTACCGGATTGTTGTTATCCAATGAAATAAAAGAAACATCGTCTATCATCAGTTCTGCACCCGCCGGGCTCTGCAGGCTGAAACAGATAACAGGAGTTTGATTTGCGCTAATTCCGGTAGTTATTGTTGCGGATGAAGACAATGCAGACGCTGTTCTCGTCAAATCATAGTCGATATAATATTCCGTCCAGGACGGGGTGAGCGTAAAAGGCTGGTGTGTTGGAATTCCTGTCCCGTTATAATCTTTTAACACGAAAGCAGGGATGTTATTAGCGCCAGCTCTTACGGTGGGTACCAATACCGTAGTATTTGTTGTAGTTGCTTTGGCTTTAAACTTTAGACGATAGTTGCCTACGGGCATAGAAGATATTCTTTGTGCCAGCCGGGCATTGTTTGTGATGTCTGTATTAGCTCCGGTAGAAGTTATTTTTATAACGTCGTTTTGACCCGAACAAACGTCTGTGTCAACTGTAGATACTATATCTATGGCTCTGTTTGCACTACCACCGAAATAACCGGCCCATCCTGTTCCAGCTGCCGGAGTGTTTACCGTAGTGTACTGGTTGACATAATTTAAGCTGGTCCCTGTCATCTCACCATTAATAATATAGCTGTTTGGAGTTACCATTGAAATAAAAGAAACATCATCTATCATTAATTCGGCACCTGCCGGGCTCTGCAGGCTAAAACATATAACAGGAGTTTGGTTTGCTGTAATTCCTGAGGTTATGGTTGCAGATGAAAACAATGTAGATGCCGTTCTCGTTAAATCATAATCAACATAGTATTCTGTCCAGGTTTGGGTAAGTGTAAAAGTCTTATGTGTTGGAGCCCCACAACTACTGTAGTTTTTTAATACAAAAGCAGGGACATTATTCGCTCCTACTCTTACGGTAGGTACCAAAATAGTGCTATTTGTTGTAGTTGCTTTGGCTTTAAATTTTAGACGATAATGACCTGCAGGCATAGAAGATATTCTTTGCGCCAGCCGGGCATTGTTTGTAATGTCTGTGTTAGCACCAGTGGAAGTTATTTTTATTACATCGCCCTGACCCGATCCGGTATCTGAATCGACCGCAGATACTATATTTAAAGCCCGGTTTGCGCTTCCTCCGAAATAACCTGCCCACCCACTTCCCGGAGCCGGTGTATTTACTGTTTCTGACTGGTTAATGTAATTTAAACTGGTACCTGACATATTGCCCTTCAAAATATAATCGATTTGATAGGTGTTTTGGGCTTTTAAAGAAAGTGCAGCCATAAAAAGGCTTAAAATAAAAAATAGATTTTTCATGGTTCATGGTTAAATGTCGAAAGAATTGGTTGGTTTATATTGTTGTTTAAAGGCGGGGGTTTTATATCTCCGTTACTTTTCTTTAGTATATGAAAATGCTATGGAAGCCACGGTTTCCCATACATCATCCGGATTTGCTGAAGTGGCTTTTATGGTACTATAATATTTATGGTAATTTTGATTGTCCCAGATAAAAGTTGTTAGCGTAGGGGTAAAAGGAAGAGAAACTATTTTAGCATCACAAGAAACAGCAATACCAAAGGCTTCGTTCTTCATAACGATTTTCTGTTTGGTGGAAGTTAATTTGTTTGTGCCATCGCTATTGAAAATTGCCTGTACGCCATTTTCGTTTATACCTTCGGAAGAAATCTCTTTATTAACACATAAAATTCCAAAATAACATTTATCTATAGGCACTGTGGTCGCCCAGGTTATTTTATTGTAAGTAGTAAAGCCATTGTTTTCAAATGTAGTTTTCTTTTCGTGATAGCAATCAATTGGGTTACCAGGAATAGCATTATACCCAGGTTTCGACATATCTGCCGCACCGGTTCCTGATTGATGCATGGTAGAAAACTGATGATAGTAGAAGTTATCACATTCGGTTAATGGAATGTCTGACTGTGCGTTTATGGCTTTTCCGTTAGCATAAAACGTAACTTTGCTTCCTGGTGCGATATCTATTCTCTCATCGCCGTGATAGCCGCCAGTGAAATCGCCAACATTCTGGCGGGTTGACCTCCATACAAATTCATTTTCGCCATTAGTTAAAATTTGTTGGAAAGGAATCATTTTTGAGCCATCGTATCGTACAAGATTACCTTCAAGTACTCTCCATAAGTCGTCATTTCTAACGGTTGATTTTTGATGATATATTTTGAAATGCGTAAATATGCTATCTCCTGATACTTTTTGGTAAACATTAAAGTGCTCGGGAAATTTTGAAGAATAACTATAGAAAAAACTTGATTTTTCCTTATTGTCCGGTCCAGAATTGGTGCTTTTCTGTATGTCGTTTTTAGGAACTGCACAGCTTACAAGGATATTAAAAAGTAAGCTCAACGCGATAAATAAAGTGTTTTTTTTCATTGTTTACATTTTATACTTGTGATTTAGTTATTCTAAAAAGATTAATTACTTCCGTTTATAGGCTTGTAGTATTTATCAAACAGCTCGACGGATATTTTCTTTGCATCTCCTTTAGGACGATAATTCATTTTATTGCCTTTGCCAACCCATTCCCATTCAAAATCAATCAATTTTTGATATATAGCATCCTTATCAGGATCTTGCTGCTGTTTAAGTGACGAATGGATATTGTTGAAAAATATTTCCCATCTTTTTTTGTAGTAAGAATCAATTAATCCTGCCCAGGAACGGTTGGCATAATCGTTTAACGAATATCCCTTTCCTCCCCAAGTCGTTAAAATATTTCTGGCGTCTCTTTCATAATATTTTTTCTCAGAGTTATTTGTTCCCCAGCTTTTTGCATCCTTAATCCATTTTCCCATCAGAAAATAAGAATTAGAACTAACAAGCTTGTCTATGTCAGACAGAAGCCCCAGCATTTGTTTACTTAAGACGTCTCCTTTTTGTAAATCTTTATTTTTAACGGCGTTAAGATACTCTAAAACAAGCTTTCCAAAATAGTTTTCCAATGTTTGCCTGCCAATATTAACCAAGTCAAATTCATAGCTGCTATGCTTACTTTGTGGGGCTTTCAGCATTTCTTCCCAAACTTTAAGTAAATCGGTGTTTTTATATTTAATTTTAGTGCTGTTCCATTTGCTTTTTCCATCAATACTTGGTCTTGCATTAAGCATGGTGCCTCTGTTGGTTGATGCTTCCAGATATATTTTATCGTAAAGTATTTGCCATGCATTTTGAAAATTCTTGTTTTCATGTCCAAGATGCCGGTTGGCTAACTTTTCAAACCATTGAGTATCTGATAACTTGATATCCCAGGCTTTTTCCAGTACAAATTCATATACAGAAGGATTAACATCCAGCCCTTCTAAAGTACATCCAATACCCTGGAAGTTTGAACTTCCGTTGGCAAAAGTGTTTTGTATTTTGCCAGATACATCTTTAATGTTTCCTGCCAGCATAGTATTTCCACCAAAATTTCCAAGATAACACCAGATATAAGGCTGGCCGTAAAAAGAATCTGTCTGCTTCCATATTTCGGTATGGTCTGCGTAGTAATCCAGAAGTAATAATTTGTCTTTTGGTACGGCCGTTAGGTAAGCTTTAATTCGTTCAGGAGTCCAATTCTTTTTTTTATGGTAAAATAGCCAGGTCATCTGTAGCCAAATAGCATCTGGGTTTATTTCTTCTACAGATTTGTAAATGTTTTTTGCAGCTTTTGCCAGGTAATCAGGTTCCCAGCTTGGTGGGTCCAATTCATTAAAAGGGTCTATTCCGTAGATATTACTGCTACCATATATTTCCTTTTGTTTGATGAGGAATTTTTTCTGTATTTCTTTAAAAATAGGTTCTTCAGCATCCAAATAATAGCTGTTATACTGTTCTTCGAAACCAGTCCATGCATTTAGCTTAGTTATTTGGGCGTTAGGATAAACTCTCTTTAGCGATTTTGGAACATGTCCGGAAAATGAGGTAAGAATAGGGCGAATATTTAATTCTTTTTCTCTTTCAATAATCTGTTTTTGTAGGTCGTATTGCTTTTCAATCCACGTATTTGGTAAAGGAGAGTGCCACGCGTCAATATTAGCCATTCTATGCCACGGCAGGTAGGAAGGACCTGTGAAATAATCAGTAATTTCTTGTTCTGTTAATCCTATTTCTAACCAAACTTGTTTCCATAAATATTCCTGGCCACTGGTTGCCAAGGCCATGTTTACACCATTTAAGGCCATCCAGTCTATAAAATGTTCCCACTCGGCCCACTTCCACCAATTCATGGAGTAGCCAAAAGTACAGTAATTGAGAAAGAAACGATCTTTTACTTTAGCTTCTATTGTTTCTTTTTTATTGATTTTTGGAAGCTCGTCTGGTAAAAGTATTTTATCATATTTATACCAGGTTACTGTAGTGTTACAATAGTATTTTAGGTAATAATTTAATCCCATAGACATGGAATTGGCGTTATTTCCTTCAATTTCTATTATGTTATCTTTTGATGCTAAAGAGAAAAAATCTTTGTTATAAATAGATTGGGTTTTGGTGAATCTAATATTCTCCGCATGTTTAGGGATGATTCTCTGTGCTAAATCCTGAGCAGCTTTTTCATCAGGGGAAACAAAAGAACATAAGGAGAGGTATGTTCCTATAATCAATAAATTTTTTATCATATTGGAGAACCGGGCAATTGTAATATTCGTTACTATCACTTAATCTGTTATTTTTTATCTTTTACTGAAATGTTTTTTGTTGTTTTGGGATCAATAAACAGTCTTTTTCCTTTAAATGTTTCTGGCTGTTTAATGGTATTGTTCTGTATGATTACATCGCTAGACTGCTCTATAAATACAGATCCTTTGTCTTTCACCGCTTCTACAGGGTTTTGAGCAACATTCTCAAAATAATTATCTTCTATTTTTACATTTTCTGCAGACCAAAGAGCTAATGCAGGCATGTCTGAATTTTTAATAGTATTGCCAATGATCTTTATGTTTTTACATACCCGATAATCAACAGGTGTAAAGGTGCCGTTTTGAGGATCTATACCAGCTCCTACAAACAGATTAGCTGGTTGTCTTCTGGCCATATTGCACTCATCCATGAAATTGTTTTTAATGATTGTGTTACTTGGAAGTGGTCCGATGACCCAACGCCCCCAGCGTAATACCAGTGTCAGAACTAAAGGAGGGTAAGCAGTGCGGTAAAATTTGTTGTTCTCAATTATTCCGTTAGGCAGCCCGGCATAAATGCCATGACATCCATTGTATTTAAAAGTGTTGTTCTGTATTTTGTAGCTTACATTATTAAGAGCGGTATTGAATATGTAATGGTCTTTGAAGATTGAATCGGGTATTTCACGATCGAAGATTAACTCGCAGTCGTGAGGAGCTGAAGTTTTACGAACGTTGAATTTCCATTTCATAGCCAACAATTTGGCTTTAAAACCTGTAGGAGCAAAATTCGGTTTATGGAATTCCATTTCATCTCCAATTTTTATAACATCTTTTAAAAAATAGTGTTGCAAAAATTGAGCTGTAATCTTTTTTGCATTAGTAGAGTCTTTCTCAAGGTAAGGCGGAATAAATCCGCTGCTTATATGTAATCCGTCATCATAACTGTAGAAAATGTTGTTGTTCCTGTAGATAATTTCTCCATAAGAATTGTGGATTTCTCCTGCTGAATGGGCTGTATAAAACTTATTAGAACCTGGTCTCGGAATTATATTGCAGTTTTCCACCGTGAAATTGTGTGTAGAATAACAGGCTATCGCAGTTTCTGGAGATGTATGAATGGTTATGTTCTGCAGCTTAACAAATTTGCTTTCTTCAGTTATAACGGCACCCACAAAATAATTGTTTTCAAAACGAATATGAGTATACTTTCCTACATCAGTTTGTTTTAATCTTTCAGGATATTTCATCGTAAGGAATAGATGTTTATCATCTATCTTATCCGCTTTTTCGATATAAGAACCAATTAAAGGGAATCCCTTTAAAGAACGGGAAGCTGTTTCTATATCCCATTCGCGACCCATGTGTATTTTTGGGTTGGTTTTTATACCTCCATACTGCAATTCATACAAAATCCCCTTATCTCTTATTTCTTTAATTTTAGCAATTGCTGAAATAGGGGAAGCTTCCCAATTCCAATCTATTACCATATTCTTAAGCATGAAATTTTCAGATTTTTCAATTCTGAAAAAATATCCTGACATTTTGCTTTTAGTGTCATGAAATATGAATTCGGAACCATTTCCATCTACAGTTACATTCGAAACATTTTTAAACGTAGCCTGATCTTTGTTTTCACGGACTACATTATAAATCCCTTTGGGGATGATGATATTCAGGTTTCTTTTACCATTAATATATTCGCTTAATTTTGCAAATGCTTTACCGTTCTCTTCTGCTGATTTTTTTTCCGAAAAACCAAAAATAGCTCCGTCAACTAATTCCTGTTTTTCATGAGCAATAGTGTTGGTCGTAAGAAATAATAAGATGAAAAATAAACAGTTAAAAGATAAGTATGGTCTGTGTTTGGAATATGTCGGTTTCATAAAATATTAAGTTTTAGAGATGTGGTAATAAACACAGTTTAATTCAATTTAAAAAGTCAAGTTGTTTTTCTGATTGGCTAAACCAAACCTGGTTCAATAAACAGATTTGGTTTAGCAGCTGTTTGATTAAAGTTTTTGTGTTGTATTAAAACATTGGCTGATTAATGAGTATATGTTTTTTCAAAAAAGCTATTTTATGAATTTAAGATATTGTTTGTCTTTGCCCGATTCTAATACTACTAAATAGATACCCGAAGATAAATTTTGTATGTCTATTGTAGTTTGTGAATCCAAAGCACTAATTTTTGACTTGTATACATTTTGACCTATTGAAGAAATAATTCTTAGTGTAGATGAACCAACAGCTTTTGGGTGAGAAACTACAATTTTATCTGAGGCTGGATTAGGGAAAACGCTTAAACTACCCAAGTTGCCGTATTTTAAATAAATAATAGGACTGTAACTGCTAGTGCCATCAATATCAGTTTGATTCAATCTATAATAGGCATTTTGTCCCCTGAAATTTTCGTCCGTATATGTATAGTTTTTGTCGTCTCTTGGATCAACTGAGGCTATTTTAGTGAATAAGGTTCCATCAATACTTTTCTCGATATCGATAAACTTCATCATACTGTTGCTTGCTGTTTTCCATTCCAATAAAGCTGAATTTCCTAACTTATCTACTTTACCATTAAAGGAAATAAGTTCGATAGGAGTAGTGCTTAATGAAATAAAAGAAACATCATCTATCATAACATTAACACCTGCGGTTGCTTCTTCCGCTGAACATTGAAGACTGAAGCAAATAACAGGAAACTGGTTTGCCGTTATTCCAGAAGTAATTATAGCGCCGCTTTTTAATTCAGCTGCAGTTTTGGTTAAGTCATAATCTATAATATATTCCGTCCAGGTATTTGTGAGAACAAATGACTGATGGGTGGGAATTCCTGTTCCATTATAATCTTTCAGAACATATCCGGGGACATTATTTGCAGATGATCTGAGTGTGGGTATTACCGTAGTTATTGTTCCTGTGGTTGCCTTCGCCTTAAATTTTAGGCGATAAATTCCTACAGGGGTAGGCGAAAGACGTTGAACTAATCTAGGATTATTGGCTATATCCGTGTTTGCGGCTGTAGCTGTAAGTTGAATAGCATCTCCTTGACCTGAATTGGTATCGTTGTCTGTTTTAGAAACGATGTTTAAAGGCCTTAAAGAACCATAGTATCCAGCCCATCCTGTTCCTGCCGTTGGTGTTCCATAATTTTGAGATACATTCACATAGTTCAAATTAGTACCTGTCATATCCCCATTCAATAGTAGGTTAGTCTGTGCCTTTAATGAAAAGGCACATAAGCAAAAGGATAATATAAAAGTTAGTTTTTTCATAATTCAAATGAATTAGGTTTATAATAAAGGTGTTTATAATTTAATGAAGCTTACGTTGTCAATGAGTACTTCCGAACCATTTAATTTGGTTGTTTCCCATAGATTAAAACAGATAACAGGGAATTGATTTCCACTTACATTTTCTAAAACAAAAGGTGTTCCGGTTGCAGGTTTAAAAGAGTTTACTGTTTGAGAAAGGTCAAAGTCAATAGTATACTCTTTCCAGATTTCTTCTATCTCGAAAAGCTTGTGGGCAGGATATGTTGTGCTGTTACCATCATTTAGATAATCTTTTACTAAGTAAGCAGGTAAATTATTACCGGTAGGTCTTACGCTTGTAGCTAAACGGACATTTTTACCATTAACCGCTTTTGCCCAAAATTTTAAACGGTAAGTTCCTGTAGGGCATTTTACTCTTTGAGCCAATCTCGGATTATCTGCCATATTGGTAAGAATACCAGTAGCCGTTAGTTTAACCACGTCGCCATGATCGCCCTCTTCTTTTGTACTCGCAATATTCAGGCTTTTCAAAGTGCCATAAAAACCT
>PJUF01000668.1_pt1 | contig 22444 bp, 24 predicted proteins | sample 1512191 | NCBI WGS metagenome assembly PJUF01 (sample SAMN08177673, study PRJNA422409) | Feces metagenome, whole genome shotgun sequencing project. | isolation source: Chicken feces (3) enriched on wood chips | host: Gallus gallus | place: USA: Madison | collected 2015-01-15 | reverse complement strand
TGAGCACATCGCCATCACGCAGCAAGAGGTTTTGCGACAGGTCGCCGTCGTGATACAGGGCGTACAGATCAATGCGGCGCGCCACGCCGTCGCGCGTCAGGATGGCCTCGCGCTGGTCGGCCTTTTCCGTCAGGCCGCCGGCCATGGTCACCAGGTCGGTCACGCGCAGAGGCACATCGCTGATCGCCTGCGGACCGGGCTTGTCGAATTCGCCCACGGCAAAGGCCTTGCGGCCGCGATACTGCAGCACCGACACGTCCACCTGGGGCTCGGTCAGGTATTCCGTCAGCCGCGAGGCCAGCTCGCGGCGGATCTCGTCGACCGAACGTCCCGCCGCGCGCACGCGACCGGCGTAGGGATAAAAGAAATAGCCGTCGTCCTTGACCGTGCGGCCCGCCAGGTCGGTGGACAGCTGGCCCGCCGGATTATTCAATTCCGGGTGGTTCCACACGGTGATGTTCAGCACGTCCTGCGGCGCCACCAGATAACGGTAATGGCCGGTTTGCGGCGCCTGGGCGCGGCGCGCATCGCGGCGGGCGTCCTCCAGTTCGCGCGCGGCGTCGCGCTCGGCCCGCAGGCGGTGCACGGTTTCGGGCGTGATGGTGTGGATGTCGACCCGGGCGGTAACGCTTTCGTCCAGCGCGCCGCTGCTGGTCGGGCGCTCCCCCTGGACCCCCATGTACATGCCCGTGCAGGCCCCCAGCGCCAGCAGGGCGGGCCCCAGCAGCGCCAGGCGCAGGCGACGGATCCAGGTGTCAGCAAGAACAGTTTTCATATCGGCCTTCGCCTCTTTTTATGGATTTGCAAGCGGGTTTGCAAACATTACGCGCGCCATCAGGCCGGCCTCGCCGCCAGCATGCCGGCACGCAACAAGTGATCGATCCAGTCCTCGCAGGCCTCGGCCATCACCGGCCACTGGGCCCGGAAGACCTCCTCGGGTTCGTGCAGGGGATCGGGGATCTGAAGCTGGTCCCGCCAATGCCCCAGCAGGAAGGTCTTGCCGCCCGCGGCGGGATAGCGCTGCTGGACCTGGTGGCGATGGCCCGTGTCCATCACCAACACCACTGATGCCAGGCGCAAGTCTACCTGATTCACCTGGGCGGCGCGCTTGGCCGGGTCGATCGGCACCCCGAAATGCCGCGCCGTCGCCACCGCAAAAGCATGCGGTTCGCGCCCCACCGGCGCGGCCAGGCCGCGCGACAGCACCTCGGCCGCCAGGCCGCGCGCCGCCAGGCGATCACGCATCAAGGCCTCGGCCATGGGGCTGCGGCACATATTGCCGGTGCACAGGATGAGGATCACGGGGTCTACGGACATGGCAGCCATTCCGTCAGGATCTCCCAGCGCGGATTCAGGCCGGGATCGGGCGAACGCGCCAGCACGGCGGGGCTGTCGATGCGCACCAGCAGGCGGTCCGACACGGCGTCCAGCACCTCGCCGCGGGCAATGCGGTCCGGCCCGGCGCCCTGCGTCGTCACGGAGCACACCCGCGCGCCCACGCGGCCGATGACCGGCGCCAGGACCTCCAGGGCCTGCTTGCGCCGCGTCACCGTGGTCGTGCCCACGGTGTCGGTCGCCCCGTCGACCCAATCCGCCTCGAAGCGGTCCCCGGAGGGATAAAAAATGTACACCCCGTGGCCGTGCTGCTGGTCGGCGCGCCAGCCGCCCTGGTACACGTCGCCGCGCCAGGGGGAGTGCGGGCCGTACTCATAGCGGCCCTCGCCCTCGCGGCGGTCGGCGCGCCAGCCGCCGGCATAGGCATCGCCATTGGGGTAGATCTTGACCCCATGGCCGGTTTTCATGCCGGCCTGGAAATCGCCGCGATACCAGGCCCCGTGGGCGCCGCGCGCCACGCCCTGCCCTTGCGCCAGGCCGTCGGCACAGCCGCCGGTGTAGGACAGCTGCAGCTCCGGATCCAGAACCCGGCAGGCCGACTGCGGGCCGGCCCCGCCCCCCGCATGCGCGGCCGCCACGGTGTCCGACACCACGGCTGCGGACCCCACCGCCGCGCCGGCCAGCAGGCCCGCGGCCAGCGCCGCACGCACCGCGATCATGCGCCTCATGGCCCGTCCTCGGTGGGAATGTCGCCGAATCCGCGCAGGCCATCGCCGTCCAGGGCATTGTCCAGCCAGCCGTGCTCGGCCATGTCGTACAGATCGGTGGGCGAGGCCACCATCTGGCCCACGTCGCGGTTCCAGGGCGCCAGCGAAAAGAAGGTCGTGCCCCCTGTGTCGCGCGTCAACAATGGCCCCAGCGGGATGCGCACGAACAGCCCCTTGTCGAAATAGGGGTTGCCCGGCGAGCCGGGGCTGGTCTCGTCCTTGCCGTTGGTGCGGGTGTACCACAGGCCGAACTCGATGCCGGAACGGAAAGTGCGCTTCAGCTCGAAGCGCGCGCCCAAATCGCCCGCCAGGAAACGCCCGGCGCGCACCGTGGCCGTGGCCCCCTCGATCCAGGGCAGGCGATAGTGTGCCGACCCGATGATGGTGTGCGTCTTGTAGTCCAGGAATCCCGTGCCCTTGTAGTCGCGCTGGCGCAGCACGTCCACCGCCGCGTCGAAGGCCCAGCGCCCGCCCGGCGCCAGGTACAGGGCCTGGCCGCCCGCGCCGGCGAACATCTCCTCGTACAGGCCGGCGGAGGCGCGCAGGTAGACCCGCTCGGCCGGCTGCCAGAACTTGTTGATCAGCAGGCGATCCAGCTTGACCTTGGCCGCCTTGCGATACTCCGCCAGGTCGGAGCGCACGTGCGGCAGTTCCGAATTCGAGGGCTGGGTGATGTCGCTGATGTTCTCCAGCACCGAGGCCTGGACCGCCCCGGCCAGCCACAGGCCGCGCGCCAGGTTCAGGTTGGCCGAGGCCCGCATCCCGATGTCGTACTTGAAGGCGCCGCTGGGATCGTTCAGGATCGTGCGGAAGGTCGGCGCCACCCCGAACGAGGACTGGCGGTGGGACTCGACACTGAAGCGCGCCATGCCCCAGTTCCATTCCGTGCCGCCGCCCGCGCCTTCCAGCGCGATGGCGTCCAGGACGGCATCGATATCGTTGGCGCGGCTGGCCGCCGTGCGCCCGGCCGGGTCCGGGTACGACAGCGTCACCGACTGCGCCAGGTCGGAGCGCGTGGCCGTCCCAGAGAAATAGCGCTGCAGGGTCGCCACGTCAAAGAACGTCCAGGTCATGCCGGCCACGCCGTTGACCTCCCAGGTGATCTCGAGGGTGTGGGTCTCCAGCGGCGCATAGGCCATGGCCAGGCGCGCCGTGCGCCCCACCGCGCGCGAGGGATAGCGATAGCGGCCGGCCGACACCGACAGCGACATCACCCCATCCACCCAGGCCATGCGCACACTGCGCAGGCCCTCGGTCTGCAGGGCCGCCAGCAGGGCCTGGCGATAGCCGCGATCGTCGCGCCACATGCGGGCGGTCGGCCGCGCCTCGGCGCTGTACCAGGCGCCGCCCGCAAACGGCCCGACCTCGTCGACCTTGGGGATGAATTCGCGCTGCTGCAGGGGGATGGCCAGAGACACATTGACCGAATTGCCGTGCCGCTGGCGCGCCAACTGCAGGTTAAGGGGCCCCCAGGCATATTCCAGGGCCACGTTGAACTGCCCGGGCGACCGCTGGTCCACGCCGGTCTGGGACGCGCCCGTGTCCTTGCGATAATCGGTGCGGTCGTATTCCGCCACCAGCGCCCAGGACGGCAGCGCGGCGGGCCGAAACCGCAGGCCGCCGTACAGGCCATCGATGCGGTGGCGGCCATAGCCGATGGTCGCCTCGGCCTCGCCCAGGGATCCCAGGCCGAAGCGTTTCGACATCGCAATGAATTCACTGCGAAAGAGGCGCGTGCCCTGGATGTCGTCCATGCCCACGGCCACGTCCGGCAGCCAGTCCAGGCCAAAGGCGCCCTCGCGCAGGATGCGCAGCTTGAACCCGGCGGCCTTGTCCTTGTAGTCGCCGTAGTCCGTAGTCGGGCTGGAAAACCCCTCGACGCCCGAAATCCGTGTATACCGTCCGCTGATTTCCAGGTCCGGCAGGAACTGCAGGGTGCTGTAGGTGGTGGCGTAGGGTTTGTCGTAGCTGTAGCCGACGAACCAGGTGCCCTCGGCCTCGGCGCGCGCCGTGGGCATGTTGACGAGGCCCGTCAGGCCGATGGAAGTGGGTGTATCCGCCCGGGCGATGCCGGGGACAGCCATCCCGATGCCCAATACCGCCGTCGCACACAAGGACAGCCATCGGACGGACGCCAATCCGCCCAGGATCACACCCAGCATGCCATCAGTCGGATTTCAGTGAATGGTGAAAAGCCACGCGCGCCATTGCGGCGCGCGGTCGAAAACAGGACGTCAGGACGCGATCAGTGGTGGGACGTCGTCGAATGGCTGGGGGTCGTGCCGCTGCCGTCCGAGGAACCCGAGGAACTGGCCACCGCGGCCGCTACGCCGGCCGCCACCGCGACCCCGGCGGCGACCACGCCGACGGACAAACCCGCAATACCGCCCACGGCGGCGCCCCCCGCGGCGGCACCGGCACCTGCCGCGCCACCGGCGACACCCGCCGCGCTACCGGCACCGGTACCCGCCCCCGCGCCGGCAGCGCCCGCACCGGCGCCACCCGTACCGCCACTACCACCCGCGCCAGCACCGGCCGCGCCCTGGGCCGCCACGCCGGCGGAAAACGCCAGCGCCGCCAGCAGCAAAGAAATCTGTTTGAAAGTCATGACGCCCTCCGCGATCCAAAAGCCTTTGGGAGATTACACACCGAAACCACTAATGGGTCAATCTGTTGTACGACGCACACGCCGAGCAAAGTCCACCCGCTACACGCATACATCGCCACTTATTTATGCAAAACACACATCCAAGCCAAAACATTTACCTTCTAAATACGCTGAATTACTTACGGAAAATGTATTATACAGACGCTACATCCTGTATCATGCTTCGGCTGCCAAGAAACACGAAAAACACCACCGTAATGCCCCTAGTTATTCAATTTAAAACCCCTCTTCAGAAGGGTCGCGCGTATGCCGCGTGATTCTGCCGGGGAACCACGCATTACCCAACTGCGTGGGCCAAAGTCCAGGCGAAACAGCGCCTGGTGGCTGCCCCTCGTGCGCTGCTCGCAGGCGCTGACGGACTTTGTTGCCCTCATCCTGGGTCCTTGGGTGGCCGTGGGCATTTTGCTGCTGATACAGGACAGCATCGCCCCTTATTTCCCTGCCAAGGACATCCCCACACTGACCGTCCTGCATTTGGTATTGTCGGCGGGATGCATCGGCTGGTTCTGGTTGCGGCTGCGCCACTACACCTACCGCAAGACCTTCTGGGCCGAGTTGGGCGAAATCCTGCGCACCATTGCCATCTGCTCGCTGATCCAACTGGTCGCCATGGCCTTGCTAAAGGTTCAGGTGTCCCGCTATGGGTGGATCCTGACCTGGGCCGCCATCCTGATCCTGCTGCCCCTGATGCGGTTCGGGCTAAAGCGCCTGTTGACGCACCTTTCGCTATGGCAAAAGCCCTGCGTCATCATCGGCACCGGCCCCAATGCGCTGGAAGCCTTCGAGGCCCTGAGTCACGAGCGATCACTGGGATTCCAGTTCCAGTATTTCTACACCCTGGATGAGCATGCGCCCAGCCACATCCACGGCGTCCCCGTCATCCGGGACGAGGCCGTCTTGTGGGCGGACACCGACCCCGAGGATACGCACTATTTCATCGCCGTCGAGGACGCCCGCGAGGAACAGCGGGATCATTGGATCAAACTGACCACCATCCAACATTGCCGCGCCGTGTCCGTGATTCCCACCACCCGCGGCCTGCCCCTGAACAGCATCGACGCCTCGTTCATCTTTAGCCATGACGTGCTGATCCTGCGCATCAATGAGAACCTAAGGAAACGTTCCGCCCGTACGATCAAGCGCACCTTCGACATCGCAGGTTCACTGGCGCTGCTGATCCTGCTGGCGCCGCTGTTCGCCTACCTGATGGTCCGCATCGGACGTGACGGCGGACAGCCGATCTACGGACACGAACGCGTGGGCCGGGGGGGCCGGCGTTTCAAATGCTTGAAGTTCCGGTCTATGGTGCGGAACTCGCAGCAGGTCTTGGCCGACCTGCTGGCCAATGACCCCGCCGCACGGGCCGAGTGGGACGCCGACTTCAAGCTGCGAAACGATCCCAGGATCACGCCGATCGGCCAGTTCCTGCGGCGCAGCAGCCTGGACGAATTGCCCCAATTGTGGAATGTACTGCGTGGCGAGATGAGCCTGGTGGGGCCGCGCCCCATCGTCGCGGCGGAACTGGTCCGATACGGCGACAAGGCGGACTATTACCTGATGGCCAAGCCCGGCATGACCGGCCTATGGCAGGTCAATGGACGCAACGACGTCGATTACGATACCCGGGTGTACTTCGACGCCTGGTACGTGAAAAACTGGTCACTGTGGCACGACATCGCAATCCTGTTCAAGACGATCAACGTCGTCTGCAGGCGGAACGGGGCTTACTAAACGTAGTCACCCACGGTCAGCGCGAGATCACGCCGTTCGAGGCTGACCACCGGTGTGGCGCTTCCGGCCTCGCCAGATAGCGGTCACCATAGCGGAAACGTCCAATCTGCACGCCATCCGGCAAGGTCTGCACACGCAACAACGCAGCCGGAACCGTCTGCAGCGAGCCAGGTAACTGGATGGGTAATCCCCCCCATTTTTAACGGCGGCATCGTACCGTCGTTCAGTCGCCCGGCCGTCAGTGACGACAATCCCTATTCCGAGTCGTTGTTCAGGACACTGAAATACACACCGGCCTATCCAAAGAAGCCGTTTGCGTCGATCGAACAGGCCCGCCAGTGGGTGCTGCGCTTCGTGACCTGGTACAACACAGAGCACCGCCACAGCGGCATCAAGTTCGTGACACCCACGCAGCGCCATTATGGGCAGGAGCACGTCATTCTTGAGCGCCGCCGCCGCGTCTACGAAGCGGCAAAACAATCCATGCCTGAACGTTGGAAAGGCCGCCACACGCGGGATTGGAACCCAGTTGGCGAGGTGTGGTTAAACCCGCCGAAAGAACATGTCGCAGCACCTAAAGAATTGAGTCACGCGGCATGAAGAAAACGGACATCATTGTTGACAAACACCGGCGTGCGTCAACCGGTCAAGATAGTTGTCGTCGACCGGTCAAGATAATTGTCGCTGACCACTCTGCCCCAGGTTGGAGATTCAAACTCTAACATCTGTAGAGGTTCCAACTATTCTGACAGCGGGGGCCCCCCGGGGCCTTTAGACCTCGCGCTGCTGGATGCGCTCGGATTATCTCCGAACCCACAGTTATCCGATCGAAGCAGTCACCTTCTAGCATCCATCGCCCATGGGCACCTGAGCAAGGTCCTTTTATAAAACGTGAAGTCGACATTATATGCTGGAAACTTGAATGTTTGGCTAAGAGCTGCTGTAACAAAAACAGAATTCGGATAAATGTTTCTGAGAAAACCAATAACATCGATAAACGTTCCGCCAGAATCAACAGCATCATCTATTACTAACACGGAATACTGTGCGAATTCTGTGCTTCTTCTACTTCCAACAAACTCCACTGCACGACTCTCCAACCCACCTCTGTCCAATTCAAATTTCTTCTCTCGGAAGGCCACCTCCAATACCCTAGCTATATCACTAAGAAAAACAGGCAAACCCCTCAAAATCACTCCGAACTCGATTCTAGATTTTACAACAGTAGACTTCCGTTGCCTCCGAACAAAAATAGTTTTATCGGAAGGATATCCCATAGCCTGTACTACACGCATCCCTCCATTTGCCACCCCAACAATTATATCTGGAGAGCCAAATCTTTTATCTAGTTCATATCGAAATTGCATGCATGCATTTTGGAATTCTAAATCTGAGGACAAATCGACTATCTTCATCCGCCCCTCAACACCGTAAATTCTATCCCTTCTGATCGATAGCGATTAATATCTTTATCATTTGGTTCGCACAAGAAAACCCGGCTACTAATTCGAGCAAGAGGCGAATCAATGAAGTTGTCCGTAAAGAAAATAAGAGGTGACTGTGAAAGGCCTATCTCATCTATATAGGCAATAGTTCGCTCCATCTTCTTCTGTCCGCTATTATCCATAAAAACGCCATCTTTATTTTCACTACAAATAATATAATTCAGCAAAAAACCATCAACAGGAATAATGCAGCGAGCATAGCATTCAGGAGCTGCCGTAGAAATCATGATACAGGAACAGGAAAGCATCCTTAATTCAGACAATACGATTTCATTATAATCCACGACCAAGCCCGAGCAGAAATCCTTCGCCCAGCACTGAGGATATTTTATGTTATTTATTTTCTCCTTAAATTCATTATGGCCATATAGAAAAAAAAACTTTCTAAGAAATAGATAAGACATCAGTCTTAGCAATAAGGGAAGCCTCAGTTCACGTAGCGCTCTCCGCAAACAATACATCACCCACAGTGGAAAGCTATTCTTCTTATATAAGGTTCCGTCAAAATCAAGAACAGCAACGGCGCTCATTAATTTATAACCTACCTTAATAGGAAATTAACTTTAGTTAAGCCTGTTGTCTCTAATCTTAACTTTAGAAGCCAAAACATAAAGATAAAGATAATGCACGCCAGAAGAACATAAACTCCTAGCGCATTCTGAATAAGATTCACAACAGGAGAAAAGAAAGCTACCGCTCCCATATAAGCATAAAGTGGTAAGTATTGAATAAGCCCACGCTTCACTTTATTATATGAGAGCGCCATAATCCAACCCCATAGGAAGCAAAAAAATAGCGATAAAACACCAAAATCAACCCAAAGGGGGCCCAGAAATGTAGTATAAACCCCGCTCCTGGGAGTAATATTTTCAGCACCAGTCGACGCACCAAATAACTTACCAAAGACACGGAATGTATATGCACCATCCTGATAGGATACATATTGAAAATGATCGATAAGGTAAGAGAATTCCAAGAAACCGTGTAAAAAATACTGAAAAAAATTGACGATTGCAAAGACACATAAAGATATAAAACCGCCCTCATCAATGATATGTGCGGCCCAGGTATTTGGCACTAAGGTATAAGCGTACGCACTGTTAAAGGCACTATATAATGGACTAAATCCGTAACTAGTTATCCTATCCACAAAAATAGCACTGGATACATAAAGAACAATCAAAACGAATATCGCGGCAAATATGACATGCCTTAGTCTCATTTTAGAGACAGCACCATAATATATAAAAAACATGAATAAAGTTGTAACCACAAGCCCTCTACTCCCCATAAACATCACCTCAATAGAGGGTATAGAGAATAAAATTATTAGTGCTAATTTCCTGATCTTGGTGAAGTTAAAATAAGATATAAAAGCAGGCAGAGTCAGCAATAGAGAGTATAAGGGAACAGAAATAATCCCCAGTGCACTAGCCTCGGAATCGGCGTCCCTACGAGCAACTGCCGAATCATACGAAAGCATATCTCTAATCAATAATTTATCTAACATCCTAAGAGTTAACCCCAGGACAGCAAGGAAAAGCACTACTTTCAATAGCTTTTTTGCAGATTGAAGAACTATCTCTTCCCTCACATGATACCGCCTGTAATTCTTTCCTAGGGAGAGCTGGTAGCATAAAATCCCTAAAAACATGGAAAGAAACATGAGAGCCAGCAAAAGGAACGCCATAATTGATGGATAATACACAATCTCCAGGGGCGCGATCATCCAGGCCATCAAATAAAACAGCATGGATATCGGGAGCACTTTCAAAATAGTCATTTCGCATATTTTCCGATAATCGACATAACTACTTCAGAGAGGTTCTTTATATTATTTTCGGACAAACACGAAACGTCACTCACCGGCTCGCTCATGATTCCCGGCCGAGAATGCTCTAAGAGATAGCGGGCAGCCTGATTTATCTGCTCCATCGATAAAGAAAAAACTCTACCACTCTCGAAATTCTCGGAATTTAGACTTTCGATATCATTTTTTATACAACTAAATTTTTTAAAAGGCGTTTGCCCAATTATATACACTGGCCTATTATTTAGTATCCTTTCGATTTGAACAGTCCCCGTAACTGTCGCCACGATATCTACATACGGGTCGATGTCCCGCATTGAAACCCTTCTATCAAGAAGCATAACGTTGCTATTCTTCGCCAGTGAACAAATATTTATTCTGTTCATCTCAAAGTACGGTTTAGGATTAGATTTCAACAATAGAACCCAATCGTCTGGAATCTTTTCAAGTATATGTCGAACTATCTTCTCCTGGTTATTCCACGGATAACCCCACACCTCAAGATTAAATTCTGGTTGCATCTGCAAGGGATATAGCAAAATCTTTTTTTTCGTAGCTACTATATCCTCTACAGTGATAGAGGACTCATCCCACGTCTTTAGACTTTTTGCAACCAGCCTTCTCTCTAAGATGTGTCCGATTGGAGTTTGGGTGCAATACCTTTCTCCGGAAATAAAGCCGAATAATATTTTTATCTTGTGAGATAAAGACATGGAGATTCTTCGTAACTTTAACGCCCATGATTGATCCCGTTTCATGTAATCAGGTATCGGCTTTTCTTCGAGAAACATCTTTATAAATTCATGTACGTCGCTATCTTCAGGGTCTCTTAATCTTATAGGGCTCCACCTATCATACAAGAACACTCCAACACAACCTGTTGGAAATCTTGAGGATTCAATATCAAAAAATGGAATTCCATTTTTTTTTGACAATAAACATGCGTAATGTGTAAAAAAATTACCTAGTTCCCCAAACACGATACCTGGGGAAATCAAACCAAGCGCATCTTCTATCTGCCTTCTATAAAATCTATAGTGCCAGAGTTTCGAGTTAAAGTGTATATTAAACCTATCACAGCCTATCACCTTTTTATCCAAATCATCAAAAGGACCATATAGATCCCTATCAAGGGGACCTTTGGGCGGAATCAGATAGATTACCTCGTCGGATGAAGTTGGGCAAAACATCTTATTTTGAACTATCCAGTATATCTTTATATCAGGATTTATATTCTTGATCTCTTGAGAAACTCTCTCAAAGACTTTCGTTTTTGATCTAACCTCTAAGAAAACGATCTTCATGTTTAGAACCACAGGATCAAATGAGTCGCCAATAGCACGACCGGCATGCTGGAAAGATTCAAAGCGATGCCGTTGGACACATTGTTCTTCCGTAAGTGCGCCATAAACCCCATGGTTTTCTGCGGGGGCGGTCGGCGGTAAAGTTCTCAAGTCTCAGCGGCCGGGTTTACGCAGCAATCCTGGCGAGACTTTCCAGAGCATCTGGTCGTCGGTGCGCAGACTCACCGTTTTCTTATTCAACCGCAGAACCGTGCCATGTTTCTCCATACCGTCGTTCGCGATAAAGCTGACCCGATCGCCCTGGGCAAACTGCGCCAACTGCACCGTGCTCCTGGCCTGATCCAGCAGATTCAGCCGCTCGACCACCATGCGGTTCAGGTATCGCAGATCGGCTTCGCTCATATGGCGCAAGGCCTCGGTGAACAATTCACGATCCAGAAGGGTTTTACGCTCGCTCGTCATGTCACAAGGGGGGATGGGACGCGACTACGTTCACGACGATGCGTGGCGCAGCGAGGCCGCGTCAATGGCTTGTACCGCCAAGGTTTCAAGAGCCAGATTCCACGGCAACAACGCCTCGTAGTCTTGCACCGTGCGGGCGCGGGGCAACTCGCGCAGCACCGTGCGCAACCACGTATAGGGCTCTCGCCCATTGGCCTTGGCCGTCTCCACCAGCGAGTAGATCAGTGCACTGGCGTGGGCAGGTTGGAGATTCAAACTCTAACATCTGTAGAGGTTCCAACTATTCTGACAGCGGGGGGGATGCTTCAGGATGATCTGCTCGCGCAGCGTCTGCCGGAACAACTCGCCTGATCGAGGGGCAATCGGCTTCGGACCCATAAAAACACCGTAGAAATTTGCAGGAAAACGTGCCTACATTATCTCAAATCCTGCAAATCCAAACCACCAAAATTACCCTGAAACCCGCGCCACCATTGGCTTCGCGCATTATTCAGGGTCGACTACTTAATTCGACTTTTCCATCAAAAACCAAGTAATATCATCCTGAGGGAAATTTAAATCAAGATGATAAGAAAAACCATAATCAACAAGTTGGACATTAGGAAATTTTTTCATTAAATCTCCCGCGAAATCACGCTTAAATAGCTTGTTGCTATATCCACGATAAGGAATGTCCACAGGCGACGGGTTATAATATTCCGCTAATAATATATATCTCCTAGAAGTCAAAAATAGTTTTTCATATATATCATCCAAAACCTCCGGATTGATATGAATCAAGACCCCCTTTGTGAAGACCAAATCCCACTGACGCTCCACCTCAAAATCTAAGATAGAGGTTCTATGTACATGTTCCTCATTAATTAATGCTGATAGTTGATCAGCAGCCAAACTATTAATCTCAACCCCATGAAAATCAACACCCGGATATAAAACCTGAAGCGCTTTCACATTCATCCCAATGTTAGCACCAAATTCCATACATGAGCTTATTTTTTTTATTCCCTTCAGTGCGTCGGAAAAGAATCGTATATTTGAAGCCAACAATTTTTCACTTTTATTACGATCGATATAGTCTGAACCGAACTGACCCGCCCAAAATGACTCCTGCTCCGTTTTAAAATTTTTCATACCCTGGTCCAAAGAAAAAAATAACCCGTAGAACGACACATGCGGATGCTTGCCACCCTAAGTGGGTTAGTGTTTTTGATTGATTTTATTTACTAAGAAATAACGCTAATCCATTAAAGAAAAAACCACAGGAGAACCACGACGCACATCTTCCTTTAAACGGCGCCCCAACACCTCGTAGAGATACTTCGGCACAACCCCCATTCCAGGTCGGATGCTTCGAACATCACCCGGCTCAATTATGGAGCCTGCGGGTAAATCTCTTATAAAATAAAGGGATCTTCGGAATTTGACATTCCCTTTCTCACTCGCTTTGCGCTCATAATTTATTCGCCCCAATGCCCTCCATGCTGTTTTACTATCCCGGCCTAGCGCAGCCATTTCCGCTGGTTCCAGCGAGAAGCTATCATCTGGACCGCCACCGTTGCGATCCAGTGTAAAGTGCTTTTCTATCAGCGCACTGCCTAGTGCCACACTGGCAATCGCAGTTGTGTTGTCAAGGGTATGATCCGATAATCCGACAACCAACCCATAGCGCTCCTTCATATCTAATATAGTACGCAAATTGTAGTCTTCTGCTGATGCTGGATAGCCACTGACACAATGCAGAACGGCAAGCTCCTTGCAACCTCCCTCAAACGCTGCGTCAATGGCCTCCTGGATTTCCTCAGCATCGGCCATGCCGGTAGATATAATCATGGGCTTTCCTGTACTAGCCACATACTTAATGAGTGGCAAGTCTACCGCCTCAAAAGAGGCTATCTTATAGGCCGGGGCATTAAGATTCTCCAGTAAATCAACGGCTGTACTGTCAAAAGGGGAGCTGAAGATGGTTATGTCGAGTTTACGGGCATGCTCAAACAGCGGTTTGTGCCAATCCCAAGGGGTATGAGCCCATTCGTATAATTCATATAAGGTTCGCCCCGCCCAGAGACCTTCAGTGATCTGGAAATCCGGTAAATCACAATCCAAGGTGATCGTGTCTGCGGTATAGGTTTGTATTTTTACAGCGTCCGCCCCAGATCTTTTAGCCGCTTCAATGATACGAAAGGCTTGATTTAAATCACCGTTATGATTCGCAGACATTTCTGCGATGATGTAGGGCTCATTATCAGCACTGATTTTTCTTCCTGCTATGGTGATAGACGGAATCATGACATTTTTTCCAATTTTATGCGATAGCGATGCCCATGCAGATCGAAGAAGGCCGGAAACCGCACCGGGTCACACACCCTTATTTTATCGAACTGACTTTCAATGCTCTGGAACGCATCTATTTGACTATCCTCTGGTCGACGTTTTGGATAGTAGGAAGGTGCGATATCTTTATCTTGCTCTTGGGGGGTGATACTGCCCGCCATTTGTACAGCAAAATCCATCAGTTCCATTTCGGCCTTAAAAAGCAAATCATTGATTTCATCCCATAAGGCATCTTTGGGTACGGGAATTCTGGTCTTCTTCCAAATATGCCCACTGTCCACAGGTTCGCTTGCTTCTATCAAGGATAGGGTAAGCTGCTGGGCGCCAGCGAGGATCTCCCATATGTGGGGACTCCATCCTCGTCCAAGTGGTAGATCGCTGGCATGCAATACAAGACTCTTTCTGTAGGAGGTACGTACGGCCTCGTCGATCAGTTCGGCGCAAGAAATCAGAAACAATAAATCCCCACCGGAAAGCTGCTCTTTTCTTCGGACCAACTCGATATCGAAGAGAGCCCCATTCCTTGAAACCCAGCCCTCCAAATATTGGTTTACTGGGTGATCAACACTGCTGCACAGTATGCTTATACGCATGACGTTTGGACACGTTTAAGTTGGGCGACAACTTCAGCCGAGCCACTCCCGTCGCAGACATCAGCCGCGAATCCGCTCATCTCGAATAGCTTTTTGCCATCGAAGGCTCTTAGGATATCCAGAAGACGATCGGAGCAAAATGCGAAATCAAGCACTGATACAGCTTGGGCTTCAGACAGCGTATGCGCTATCTTGATCTGGTTATCTGCCAACACCATCAGTAGCGTTGGTAACCCCAGAGAACACCGCTCCCAGGATGTCGCACCCGCTGCGCCGATGGCTAGGTCACTGTTCGCCATCAGGCGCGCCATATCGGTAACGTCTACACGCACGTCGGTAGACCATGGGAGTTGTCCCGCCTGCTGTCGCACTTGGTTCAACCAGGGTGCATTGCGCCCCATGACGACAGAGATACGGCAATCCTCGGGCAGGCAGTCTGTTGTCAACGCATCCAATATCATTCCAGTCGCGTTGCCCCGATCTACTCCACCCATGGTGATCAGCAAATGCCTCAGTTCGGTTTTTTTCCGGCGTTTCAGGCTGTACGGCCGCCATTGCGCGAATTCTGGCCGCAGAAGCGCATACCGTGAGCCGCACAAGATCGTGCAATATTCCGGAACCAAGGGCTGGTAATCCTCTGCCTGCCGACCAAAAGTCTGGTCCAGCAACAGATCGCAATCATGTAGACGATCTGCCAAATCGTCGATCACCATGATCTTGACGCAATGCGGGCGTTGCGCGGCTTCCCATCGTCTATCAAGCGCATAGTGATCCACGATCAGCCAATCGGGCCGGATCGACCGCAAGATAGTGGCGCAACTCAACGCATCCTGCTCCTGAGTCGCCCCCAACCAGCTAGCATGTGCAAGCTCAGGAACAGTCGTAGACATGTGTTGTGATTCCCCGGCCGGTTGCAACGGCAGCGGGTGAGCGATGTAGCCCTGCGCCCGGACCGCTTCGATCAGATGCCCAGCGTGCTCCCGACAGATGAAATGGCATTCAGTCCCTTCGCGGCGCAGGACATCAGCCAGCGTCAAGCAACGCATGACATGTCCTGTGCCGATATCAAGTGATGCGTCCGTGCGAAATACGGCTTTCATACTCTTGGTTGGCCGCTAGCCTTCATGGCGTGGAACATCCACTCGGCGCGAATCCAGTCTTCAGGGGTATCAATGTCCTGCACACGGTAGCGGGGGAGGACGACAGGTACAGATCCCGCGCTAAACAGCGGCCGAGCCTCCAGCCACGCATCAGCATGCCCCCAATAGAACTGCCCGGCATCATGCCAGGCCTCTTCCAGATCTTGTGAACGGGTGTTGAAATATTCAGGCTGAAACATCTCTACGCGACCATGCTGATTGATTCGGATGGCGCGCTGGATCGGAAAGGCATAGCTGGTGACGGAGAACGCAAAGTGCGCCTGGCTATCCCGCAATTGTGCTAATCCGCTGCGAATGTCTTCCGGTGCCAGGAATGGGGCCGTTGCATAGATGCAGCAAACCTTCTGTGGCTCGCAATTCAGTTCGCCAAGCATCTGTACGGCATGCTTTACGACGGCCGTGGTCCCGGTATGGTCATCCGATAGCGCAGCAGGCCGCATGAACGGTATTTCCGCACCACACTGACGAGCGACCTCGGCAATTTCCTCGCAGTCCGTCGAAACGATGATGCGGTCGAAGCAGCCACTTGCCTGCGCCGCCTCGATGGACCATGCGATCATCGGTTTGCCGCAAAAGGGCCGGATGTTCTTTTTTGGAATGCGCTTGCTGCCACCGCGGGCAGGGATGACAGCGATTTTCATACCGCCACTGCCTTTTGCAATGTATGAATGACCTCGTCCTGCTGCGCAAACGTCAAGGTTTGGAACATTGGCAGGCTGATCGCTTCACGATAATAGCGCTCCGCCTGGGGGAAATCTCCAACCTTGAAGCCCATGGCCTGATAGTGCGGCTGTGTATGCACGGGGATGTAGTGCAGATTAACCCCGATACCCTGCTGGCGCAGCCCATCGAACACTTGGCGATGGGTCGCACCGATTTCATCCAGGCGCAGGCGGACCACATACAGATGCAGTCCTGAATATCCATCCGGATGCTGCCAAGGGGTCGTAATGGGGAGGTCCGCCAGCAGCGCGTCGTACCTTTCCGCCAACTGGTGGCGTCTGCCCACGTAATCGTCTAGGCGCTGCATCTGGCTGACCCCTAGCGCGGCCTGCAATTCCGTCATCCGATAGTTGAATCCCAGATCGGTCTGCTGGTAGTACCAAGGGCCGTCGGGCGCATGCGTCATCAGTGCAGGATCGCGAGTGACACCATGACTGCGCAACAGAGCCATCCGTGCGGCCAGCGCATCGTCATTGGTCATAGCCATGCCGCCTTCGGCGGTGGTAATGATCTTCACGGGATGAAAGCTGAATACCGTGATGTCGCTATATCGGCCATTGCCGACATATTCGCTCTTGTACTTGCCCCCAATGGCGTGCGAGGCGTCCTCGATGATCTTGAAACCATAGCGCCGCGCCAGGGCATGGATGGCCTCCAGGTCGCAAGGCTGGCCGCACAGGTGCACGGGTACGACGATCTTGGGCAGGCGCCCCACCTTTTCCGCCTCCACCAGTTTGGCCTCCAGCGCTGCGGGGTCGAGGTTATAGGTGCGAGGATCGATATCGACGAAATCGACCTGGGCTCCACAATACAGCGCGCAGTTGGCCGAGGCGACGAAGGTAATGGGCGAGGTCCATAGCCAGTCGCCAGGCCCCAGCCCAAGCGCCAGGCAGGCGATATGCAGGGCCGATGTGGCGCTATTGACCGCCACCGCATGCCGGGCACCGACTTTCTGGGCTACGGCCTGCTCGAACGCCGGGATTTGCGGCCCTTGAGTCAGGAAATCGGACTGCAGGACAGCGACGACGGCGTCGATATCCGCCTGAGTGATGTCCTGGCGACCGTAGGGAATCATGGCTCAGATCCTTCCAATTTTGTCGACGTTGTCATCAATCCAGGCCTGCAAGACCTCAGGCGCCATCCATTCAGGGTTGCTATCGCTGGCGTAAATGAATCCCTCGGACACCTTGTGGCCATCCTTGATGCGCTCGGGCGAGGTGCTCCAGCCGTTGATAGCGGGCAAGATCTTGTAGTGCTCCGGGTACTCGTAGGTATAGTGCGAATCCTCGGCGCCGATCATCTGCTCGTGCAGCTTTTCCCCCGGCCGGATGCCGATGACCTTGTGCGTCGCCTTAGGGGCCACGACCCGGGCTAGATCAGTCACCTTCATGGAAGGGATCTTTTTGACGTAGATTTCACCACCCACCATGTCGTCGAAGGCATGCCACACCAGTTCCACACCTTGCTCCAGCGAAATCATGAACCGTGTCATGCGTTCGTCCGTGATCGGCAGCTCGCCCCGGTCGCGGATGGACATGAAAAACGGGATCACGGATCCTCGCGACCCCATGACGTTGCCATAGCGCACCACTGCGAAACGCGTCCCGTGCGCGCCGGAATACGAGTTCCCGGCGACGAACAGCTTGTCCGATGCCAGCTTCGTCGCGCCGTACAGATTGATGGGACTGCTGGCCTTGTCGGTGGACAAGGCAACCACCCGCTTGACCCCTTGGTCGATGCAGGCGTCAATCAAGTTCATGGCCCCGTTGATGTTGGTCTTGACGCATTCGAACGGATTGTATTCTGCCGTGGGCACGATCTTGGTCGCGGCGGCATGCACGACGTAATCAACGCCATCCAAGGCGCGATACAACCGATCCTTGTCGCGTACGTCCCCAATAAAGAATCGTACACGCGGGTCATCGCCATAGATCTTGGCCATTTCCCATTGCTTCATTTCATCGCGTGACAGGATGATGATACGCCGCGGATTGTATTTCTGCAGGGTCATGGGCACAAAGGTGTGACCAAAGGATCCCGTGCCTCCAGTGATCAGGATCGTGGTGTTTTCCAGCATGAATCAATTGTCCTTGCAAGTGAGATAGATGTCAGAGAAGGGTCGCCCTGGGCCATTCGAAACGCGACGAGCTTCCAAGCAAGCACCAACAAAAAGGCGGCGATCAGCCCCAGCGGGACCGCCAAGGCATTCGAGAACTGGGCTGCGACGGCAGTTGCCCCTATAAAAACAACAAGAGCAGCCACGTGACTACGGACAATTGGGCGATCCCGGCCTTGAGCGTAGAGGCCATAGTGAGGAATCATGCCCAAGGCAAACAGGCAGGTCGGCACCAACAACCAGTAGAACAGTGCGGCATGCTGGACATAGACATCTCGACCCAGCCATTCCAATAGCGGATTCAGGACCAGAACGCCCACGACGACGAATCCGAGGCAGCATAGGATAGTCAACCACCCCATGCGCCGCACTTCCGATTTAAAGCGCACACGATCGCCGCGATGATGGGCGCTGATCATGGCCGGATAGGAAAAGGCGAATACCCCGGCATCCAGGAACGACATCAATGCATTGCACATGCCGATGAACAACACATAGGCACCCAGCACCTGCAGCGAATTCAAATCGGCAAACCAATAGCGGTCCAGGGTGAACAGGCCGCGCAGCGCCAAGGTGCCGATCAACAACGGCACCGCCACGCCGATGCCGCGACGAACCCAGGCCCAATCAGTGGGCCTGTGCCAGCCCCCCATGCCCAGCGCCCGCACGGCGATGAAACCGATCGTCAATGCCAGTCCACCGCCTACACACCAGGCGACCAGGACGCCTTCCAAATGGCGGGACTCTGGATTCCAGGCCATCCAGCCGATGACCACCAGGCACCATAGCCCTTGGCGCAGGAAGAGGACGAGGCTGGCCGTCAACTGCTTTGACACCGCCACTAGCAGGCGGCTGAGCTCCTGGTTCAAGTGTTCCAGGATCAGCAACACATAGAACCAGGGGGCCAGCGTCCAGGGCAGAAACCCAAACGCAAACACCAGCAACAGCAGGGGTAGCACGATGCTGTACAGCAGCAAGGCCAACGCCCCGTGGTTGCGTAGCAAACCGCCCCAATGGTTTCTGTTGACGCGCAGGATCTCCCGAGTCGAATAGGTGTAAAAATCCAGACCGACCAGATACAAGGCATAGCCTATGGCTGCCGTCAGCAAGCCGTACAGTCCGACCGCCTCTGGCTCTAGAAATCGCGCCAGAAAAAATATCAGGACAAACTTGCTGCCCAGCGTCGCGGCGCGCAGGCCGATATTCAGGAGACGATGCATCGATGTGCGCGCCAGCGGACACGGGCCGCCTTATTTATATCCCTTTCCACTACAGGGCGCCTCAGGCAGGTCCGCACGAAGCATCTCCAGCTCGACCCTGAGGGCGTCGTACTCGACCTGCTTGCGCTCGATATATCCCCGTGTCAGCCGCACACGTTCATGGACCCCTTCCGGGGTCAGGATATAGGCGGTTTTCACCAGCTTCTGGTCCGACCGCAAGAACTTCCCGATCTTCACCAGCCCCTTTTCCATCAGGGCGCGCAACACGTAATTCGTGCGTCCCAGGCTAAGTCCGATGGCGGCGGCCAGCTCCCGCTGGCTATAGTCGGGGTGCTCCTCCAGGGTCTTGAGCACGCGGAAACGGGCTTGCTGTTCAGGGGTCATAGAGGGGTCTTGGGCACGCTACCGCCCTGCCGTGTTGGGGCCGGCATAGATGAAAGCATGTAGGAAAGTCGGCACGAAGGAGCGCAATGAAAAGGCAGGGGCTATTTGCTCTTCTTCGCAGTAGCGCGGCGCTGCCCAGCTTTTTTCGACGGCACAGATGCCTTGGATGCGCCCGCCGATTGGTCGATCGATGGCCGATGATCCAGGAAATTCGCGCCCGGCAGGCAAATGGCCCCGTGTGGCATCCGTGAGGTGACGACAGTGGTCATTTCCCGAATGGCACCGTAGAGAATGGACAATCCGTTGACGACGACTAGATCCGTGACTTTCTCCGGAGTGTCAGTTCCTATGAACTCGAACAAGCCCATGGCTTGGACGTCCATGGTATAGGGTGCGGTCTTGCCTTCTTCGTTTTCAACGATGAAACGCAGGTACAGGAAATGTGTGTTTCCATCGCGCTTCTGGTGATTTGTATGGATCCCTATCGAAACATCGTCCCAATCAAAATTCGAGGCATCAAGCCCCTCGCCTGCAATCGGTTGAATATCCAGTCCGGCAAATACGATCGACTTGGTTTGAACATTGCTCGGGCGCATGATTACGCTACTTCCACAGCGGATTCCTGTGCGTCAAAATCAATGACATAGGCATGCTCATTAACCGCCGATTCGGGCCTCATCAGGTTAATCTGTGGGGAGCCATGCTTCCTACGCAAGGCCTGTTCCAGCAAGCTCCAATCCTGATCCTCCACATGCTTTCGCTGGAATACGGGCGCTTGCGGATTGGCCTGGATGTCCAGCGTCAAGTCGAGCGCACGGCAGAGCTTCACAAGCGTCCTGATGGACAAGTTCTCGCCCCCGCTCAGGACACGTGACACGTAGCCCGCCGAAACCCCTGCACGCTGGGCGAATTCTGACTGACTGATCTCTTGGGATTTCAGAACCCTCAGCAGTTGCAGCGCAAACCGATGCCGAGCCTTGAATTCCCAGTAATCATTGTGTTGTTTTGCTTCCTTCATGGATTGCGAAAATTCTGCCATAGCAGCCTCCATATGACCCGGTATTCATTGACGTCCGGATCCACCATATCAGTAGTTAAGGGTGCCTTGACCATGTGCCGCCAGGTAGTCTTGCTTTGCCTTCCGTAGCATCCGTTCGATCTTTCTAGGCGTGGTCTGTTGCTTCGTGCGATAAATTCCAGGAATGATGATGACGCGCCTATCCGCCCCGTAGAACCAGTACAACCTCAATGGTCCTTTGATGAATTCATAGATTTGAGCGCCAGCGACTGCTTCATGGCACACCAATGTTCCTATGTAGAGCTGCGGTCCCTCAGGTTCGGCAAGGCAGCTTTCCAGCAATGCCAAGAGGCTGCGCATGGCACGCGCAGCAGTCGCATCGGCAAGCAACTGGGCGATTTCCTCGTCCAAGTCGCATTGGCCGTCCTCATCGCAAATGGCATATGCCCTCCAACAGGAAGTCGGTCCGCCGGACAGGTCTGCCAAGTGTCTAAGATACACTAAATTTTACCTACAGGTAAACAAAGGCTTGCTGTTCAGGGGTCATAGAGGTGTCTTGGCACGCTACCGCCCTGCCGTGTCGCGGTCGGCATGCGCAGGGGTGTTTCAGGATGTTATGTGTTCAAAGGTGAACATGCTAACCCAGCACGCGGGGTTTTGCCATGGGATTCCGAGGGCCTCTGATGGTTTTATGCTCTCATGTGGGCGCAGCGGCCGCCACCGGACAGGGATCGGAGCGGAGCGGGAGGCTGCGGCGGTGCACCAGGCAGCGTAAACGACCGCCCCACGACCATCCAGGGCGTACTTCCCACAAGGACCATTCCGCCCCTATCGTCACCCCTTGCGCAATCGCCTCGGCCATCATGGAGGCCTTCCCCTCCACTCGAAGGCAAGCCCCATGGCGCAGGACCACGACGATCACGACAGTCCGTGGAAAGAAGCCCTGGAGGTCTTTCTGCCCCAGTGCCTGGCCTTGTTCGCCCCAGGCCTGCATGCGATCGTCGACTGGTCGCAGCCGCCGCAGTTTTTGGATAAGGAACTGCAGGCCATTGCCGGACGCGAGCGGCGGGTTCCGCCGGGATCGACTGACTCATCCGGGGAACCGGACGACCGCTCAGGCAATGGTTCAGGCAAAGCGCCCGGTCGCCTCTACACCGACAAGCTCGTCCTCGTGCGGCGACTCGATGGCGGGTCGGCAAGGCTGCTGATCCATGTCGAGGTCCAAGGCGGCGGCGCCGGCCCAAAGGCCAGGAACCTCTTTGCACGGCGCATGTTCCAATACCGCTACCGCCTCGAGGACCGTTACGGATCCACCCC
>PJUF01000666.1_pt1 | contig 22451 bp, 19 predicted proteins | sample 1512191 | NCBI WGS metagenome assembly PJUF01 (sample SAMN08177673, study PRJNA422409) | Feces metagenome, whole genome shotgun sequencing project. | isolation source: Chicken feces (3) enriched on wood chips | host: Gallus gallus | place: USA: Madison | collected 2015-01-15 | reverse complement strand
CTTTTACACCAAGGTGTTGTTCTCGACCGACCGAGACACTTTTTCGGCCTTCGAAATCAGCTTCCCCGCAGCCGACAAGCCGCGTTTCGAAGATCTGGTCGAGCGTTTCGAAGATAATTTCACTCGGCCCACGGGCTAATTAGGCTCGTTGATGGAGCGGAACCCGTACCGCCGGGCCGGCATTGCTGTGGCCACGCCATCAGGAGGAAGCCGGCATGTTCGGTGCATCTATCGACCCGACGGGAACACGTTTCGGGCTCTGGGCGCCGGGACGCAGTACCGCCGCCGTGGAGATCGAGGGTCATGGCAACTTCCCGCTGATATCTGGCGGAAACGGCGCCTTCGAGGGCCACGTGCCCGGGATCGGGGCTGGCGCACGGTATAAATTCCGTCTCGACGACGGGCCGCTAGTGCCGGACCTTGCCTCGCGCTGGCAGCCGGACGGCAATGATGGGGCCTCGGTGGTTGTCGACAGCAATTTTGTTCGGACCGATAGCGACTGGACGGGACCCGATGCGGCGGACCAGGTGATCTATGAGCTGCATATCGGCACTTTCACGCGCGAAGGGACCTGGCAGGCTGCGCGGGAAAAACTGGCCGCGCTGAAGGCGCTCGGCGTCACCATCCTGCAGGTCATGCCCGTCGGCACGTTCAAGGGGGCGTTCGGCTGGGGCTATGACACGACCCTGCCCTATGCGCCGTTTGCACCCTATGGCACGCCGGACGACATGCGAGCCTTTATCGATGCGGCGCACGGGCTGGGGATAGGGGTGATCCTCGACGTGGTCTATAACCATGTGGGGCTTGGCGACCATTTTCGAGCCTATAGCGAGCAGTTCTTCACGTCGCGCCACGAGAGCGAATGGGGCGCCAGCTTCAACTTCGACGATTACGACAACGGCGCCGCGGCCGTCCGCGAATTCGTCATCGGCAATGCCCGCTACTGGATCGAGGCGTTTCACCTCGACGGGCTGCGGCTCGATGCGGTGCAGGCCCTCGTCGACGACAGTGCCGAGCATATCGTCGTCGCCATCACAAGGGCGGTAAGAGACGCGGCGTCGCCGCGAAAGAGCTATGTGGTGGTGGAGAACCAGCCCCAGGAGCGGAGGATGATCGAGCCGCAGGACCAGGGCGGGGTGGGGGTCGACGCCATGTATAGCGACGATTTCCAGCATGCGGTGCGCGTCGCGGCGACGGGGCACAACGACTTCTACTATCGCGACTATCTGGGCACGCCGCAGGAGCTGGTCTCGGCGCTGAAATACGGCTTTCTCTACCAGGGCCAGCGCTCGGACATGCGCGACAAGGCCTATGGGACCTACAATCTCGATACGCCAGCCCGGCATTTCGTGCATTTTCTCGAGAACCACGACCAGGTTGCCAATTCGGCCACCGGCGCCCGCCTAAGTGCGCTGATGTCGCCGGCCCGGCTGCGGGCGATCACGGCCCTGCTCCTGCTCGGGCCGCAGACACCCTGCCTGTTCCAGGGCCAGGAATTCGGCTCAACCCGTCCGTTCTTTTATTTCTTCGGCATTGCTGGGGAGGATGCCGGCAATGTCGCCAAGGGGCGGTTGGAATCGGTTCGCAATTTTCCGTCCGTGCAGGATCCGGTCATGGAAGAGCAGATGGCACTGCCGGCCGATCCCGAGACGTTCGCGCGCAGCAAGCTCGACTGGGCCGAGGCGGACCGGAACACGGGCATGCTGATGCTGCATCGGGATTTACTGGCGTTGCGGCGGACCGACGCGTCATTCTCGCAGAGAACGGATCGCCGGATCGACGGCGCAGTGTTGGGCGAACATGCGCTGGTCCTGCGCTATCTGACCCCAGAGCCCGAGGGCCACAGGTTGCTGGTGCTCAATCTCGGCCGCGACCTGCCGATGAGCGTCGTCGCCGAACCGCTGATGGCGCCGCCCGATGCATCAGGCTGGCAGCTCGAGTGGTCGAGTGAACATCCCGATTATGGCGGAGCCGGACGGCGACCGATAGACCCGCAGGGGTTCTGGATCCTGCCGTCCGATTGTGCGCTCGTCTTGACGCCAAAGGCCTGATCAGGCGGCCACGGCCTGCTTGAGCCGGCCGACCAGGGAATTGGTGCTGGTGCCGATGATCTCGACCTCGTGAATGGCGCCGATGAGGTGGGACGGACCATCGAGATGCACGGCCTGCAAATAGGGCGAGCGCCCCCCGACCTGACCCGGCATGCGGCCTGGCCGCTCGATCAGCACGGGCAGGGTCTTGCCCACGCAGGCGGCGTGGAAGTCCGTGGTCTGCTTGTTGACCAGCTCCTGCAGACGATAGAGGCGCTCGGTCTTGACCGCCTCATCGACCTGATCACCCAGATTGGCGCCCGGCGTGCCGGGGCGAGTGGAATATTTGAAGGAATAGGCCGAGGCATAGCCGGTCTCGCGGATGATGGTCAGCGTATCCTCGAAGTCCTGCTCGGTCTCGCCGGGGAAGCCGACGATGAAATCGCCCGAAAGCGCCATGTCGGGGCGGGCCTGCTTGATCCTGTCGATCAGCGCCAGATATTCGCCGGCCGTGTGCTTGCGGTTCATGGCCTTCAAAATGCGGTCGGACCCGGACTGCACCGGCAGGTGAAGGTAGGGCATGAGCAAAGGCAGGTCGCGATGGGCCGCGATCAGCGCGTCGTCCATGTCGCGCGGATGGCTGGTGGTGTAACGCAGGCGCTCGAGGCCCGGAATTTCTGCAAGCAGGAATGCCAGCTCGCCCAAGCCCACCGGCCGGCCAGCGGCATCGAGGCCATGATAGGCATTCACATTCTGTCCCAGCAGCGTGAGTTCCTTGACCCCGGCCTCCACGAGATTGCGCGCTTCGGCGAGGACCTGGGCAACCGGACGGCTGACTTCGGCACCGCGCGTATAGGGCACGACGCAGAAGGAACAGAACTTGTCGCAGCCTTCCTGGACCGTAAGGAAAGCCGTGAGGCCGCGCTTGATGGTAACTTCCCTTTTCGCCTGGGGCAGGTGTTCGAACTTGTCCTCCTCGGGGAAGTCCGTATCGATCACCGCCTTCTTCAGGCTAGGATGGAGGTGGCGCTGGCCCTCGGCCCGGGCCAGCATGTCTGGCAGGCGGTGATAGGCCTGGGGCCCGAAAACAAGATCGACCACCGGCGCCCGGCGGGCGATTTCCTCGCCCTCGGCCTGGGCAACACAGCCGGCCACGCCGATCATCAGGTCAGCGCCCGCGGCGCGGCGCTCGCCCTGTAATTCCTTGAGACGCCCCAATTCGGAAAAGACCTTTTCGCTGGCCTTTTCCCGTATGTGGCAGGTATTGAGGAGCACCAGATCGGCCATGCCGATATCTTCGGTCGGCAGATAGCCCTGCGGCGCCAGCGCATCGGCCATGCGGTCGCTGTCATAGACGTTCATCTGGCAACCATAGGTCTTGATGAACACGCGCTTTTGCGCGGGCTGGAGCGGGGTGTCGGTATCGGTCATGGGGGGTATTTATCAGAGCTTGTAATTGTATGCCATGCCCTGCAACCCCTGGGCCGGTCGGGTGTTGTACCAGCTGGAAACACGAGTATGACGATGACGCAGCAAGACAAATCCAGAGACGATGCGGCGGCCATGCACGATGGCCGCAAGCCCGGCCCCAAGGACGCTCCGGTCCAGGTGCGCAATTCAGGTCCTGATGCAATGAAGGATCAGCCCGAAAAATGGGACGAAGTCGACGAAGCCTCCGACGAGAGCTTTCCTGCCAGCGACGCGAGCGCGAAATATTGAGTAACCAGCCGCGGGCGTGACCCCGGCGCAGCACGGAAACCGGGGTAATGGCAGATACGAACGTCCCGATAGGGACGGTCGCACCGCAACGGCGCGGGCGGCCCATCGCGATTTATCTTATCGCGCTGGTGCTGGCGATTCTCGTGCCTGCCTTTGCCGTGTCCCTGGTTCTTCTCAACAGCACCAATGATAGCCAGCAGGAAGTGCTGGCGGCCCTAACCAATACGACGGTGCAGGCGATCGGGCATTCCGTCGACCGGGAAATCGCCGGCATGGCGACGACGCTGCGGGTGCTCTCCACCAGCCAGTCGCTGCGCGACGGCGATCTCGCCGGCTTTCACGACCGGGCGGTGACCGCGCTTGCCGGGAGCGGTACCTATCTCGTGGCGGTGGATGCGAACGGCCAGCAGCTGGTCAATACGCGGGTGCCTTATGGGACCCAGCTCGGGCCCACGTCAGACTTCGCAACGGCGGAGCGGGCAGTGGAGCGCGGCGTGGCGACGATATCGCCGCTGTTCTTCGGGCAGGTCGCACAGGCCTATGTGTTCAACGTCTGGCTGCCGGTCAATGACGTGGGGCCGGTTCGGCTCGTAGCCCTCACCCAGGATTCGATCAATCTCAAGCCGGCGCTGCAGTCGCGGCAGATGCCGGCGGGCTGGCACGCCGCGCTTGTGGATACCAATAATGCGGTCATAGCCGCCACCGCGGATTCCCAGCTCGAAATCGGAACCATATTGCCGATCCGCCAGGACGTGCAGGATGCGCCCGGCAATGCCTGGGCGCAGGAGCAGTGGGGCGATGAACGCGTGGTGACGGCCGAATGGCGCTCGGGCTATACCGGCTGGCGCATCATCGGCTGGGCCTCTGCCTCGCAGGTGCAGCGGCCCTTGCAGGATTCGGTGCTGAAGCTGGCCATCTGGGGCCTTGCCATCGCGCTTCTGGCCTCGGGCGTCGCGACCCTCATCGCCCGCCGCATCGGCAGTTCGGTGCAGGGCTTGCGGCTCGATGCCATGCGGCTTGGACGCGGCGAAGCGGTCTATCCGCGCACCTATCCCATCGCCGAAATCGCCGAGGTGTCGCAGGCGCTGGCGGACGCGTCCGAACAGCGGATGACTGCCGAACGCGATATCCGCTTCCTGATGCGCGAGCTGGCACACCGCTCGAAGAACCAGATGGCCGTCATTGCGGCAATGGCCAAGCAGACGGCGCGCGGCGCAACGGACGTGCCGGCCTATGTGAGCGCGCTCGAGCGCCGCATCATGGGACTGGCGCGCTCGACCGATCTGTTGCTCGCGCATGGCCGGGCCGGGGTGATGCTGGCCGAACTCATCACCCAGCAATTGGCGGCGTTCCGCCCGGCCGATGCAGATAGGCTGAGAGTGGAGGGGCCGGACCTGCGCATCAATCCGCAGGGCGCGCAAATCCTGGGCATGGCGCTGCACGAACTGGCGACAAACGCCACGCGCTATGGCGCCTTTGCGGAAGCCGATGGGCGGCTGGACCTCACATGGACCACCGACCAGGACACGCTGGCGATGCGCTGGCGCGAGCATCTGGGACGGCCGCTGGTCGTGGGCGAACGCTCGGGCTTCGGCACGATCGTGCTGCGGACCATGGTGGGTGGGGCCCTGGGGGCGCAGGTCGATCGCGTGGTGCATGAGGACGGGGTGGAATGGGTATTCGAGATACCACTCAGCGCGCTGCATCCCGAATTTGCTGCCGCTCGCCCGGACGATCCGGCCGACAGTCAATAAATTCTGGATTTTCGACCGTAACTGGCCTATAGCAGCGCCAGCCGGCAGCCGGGCCTCGTGCCCGGCGCCTGCCTTTGTCACGGCCCCACCTGGACGACATCCCGGCTGGGGCGGCCACCATCCTCACTTTTTTGAAAGGATAGCCCGATGTCGATCACTGCAGAGCGCAAGAGCGAGCTGATCAAGGAATACGCCACCTCGACCAACGATACCGGTTCGCCGGAAGTCCAGGTTGCGATCCTCAGCGAACGCATTGCCAACCTGACCGAGCACTTCAAGGGTCACGTCAAGGACAACCATTCCCGCCGTGGCCTGCTGAAGCTGGTTTCGACCCGTCGTTCGCTTCTCGACTACCTCAAGAAGGTCGATGAGAACCGCTACAAGACGCTGATCGAAAAGCTCGGCCTGCGCCGCTAAGACGGAAACACCATTCCGGCGCGGGAGGATGCCTTCCGCGCCGGATGCCTTTTGAGGCTCTCGGCCTCAGGGGCTTTCCGGACCGGAAAGGTCCGGATCATAGGCCGGCCTGGCCGGAGCATGGCAGGATTATCGGCGCCTTCCGCTGTGGAGCCGCTCATTGTCTTGTCCATGTTTCGTCTGAGCCAAAGATGAAACCGTGCCTGATTTTGAGCCGAGGCGCACATAGGGTGCAGCATCGGTGCGGGCACACCGGAGGCGTTCGTGCGGCAAGCCTAGGCCGCGCGTTCCCGCGCCTCACGGCAGAATGGAAAGACGAAACACATGTCGATCAAGTTTGATCACCACAAGGTCGAGCTCAACTGGGGCGGCCAGCCCCTGACGCTCGAGACCGGCAAGATTGCCCGCCAGGCCGATGGCGCCGTGCTCGCCACTCTGGGCGAAACCGTGCTGCTGGCCACCGTCGTCAGCGCCAAGACCGCCAAGCCGGGCCAGGACTTCTTCCCGCTGACCGTCAACTACCAGGAAAAGTACTTCGCCGCCGGCAAGATCCCGGGCGGCTACTTCAAGCGCGAAGGCCGCCCGACCGAGAACGAGACCCTTGTCTCGCGCCTCATCGACCGTCCGATCCGCCCGCTGTTCCCCGATGGCTACCGCAACGAGACCCAGGTCGTCGTTACCGTTCTCCAGCATGACATGGAGAACAATCCCGACGTGCTGGCCATGGTCGCCGCCTCCGCCGCGCTGACCATTTCTGGCGTGCCCTTCATGGGCCCGATCGGCGCCGCGCGCGTCGGTTACGTCGATGGCGAATATGTCCTCAACCTGCCGGTCGACCGTCGTGCCGACAGCAAGCTGGACCTTGTCATGGCCGGCACGCAGGACGCCGTGCTGATGGTCGAGTCGGAAGCCAAGGAGCTCTCCGAAGAGGTGATGCTTGGCGCCGTGATGTTCGGCCACAAGGCTTCGGCCCAGGTGATCGAAGCCATCATCAAGCTGGCCGAGCTCGCCGCCAAGGAACCGCGCGACTTCCAGGCGCCGGACTTCTCGGCGCTCGAAAGCGAAGTGCTCGGCATTGCCGAGGCCGACCTGCGCGCCGCCTACCAGCTGACCGACAAGCAGGCCCGCTACGCTGCGGTCGATGTTGCCAATGCCAAGGTCAAGGAAGCCTTTGCCGCCAAGATCGAGGCCGGCGAGGTCAGCAAGGAAGCGCTGGGCGAGGTCGTCCACAATCTCCAGGCCAAGATCGTGCGCTGGAACATCCTCGATACCGGCAGCCGCATCGACGGCCGTGACCTCAAGACCGTCCGTCCGATCCTGGCGGAAGTCGGCGTCCTGCCGCGCACCCATGGTTCGGCCGTGTTCACCCGCGGCGAAACCCAGGCGCTGGTCGTTGCCACGCTCGGCACCGCCGAGGACGAGCAGTTCATTGACTCGCTCGAGGGCACCAAGAAGGAAAACTTCCTGCTGCACTACAACTTCCCTCCCTATTCGGTGGGTGAAGCTGGCCGCATGGGTTCGCCCGGCCGTCGCGAAATCGGCCATGGCAAGCTGGCCTGGCGCGCCATCAACCCGATCCGCCCGACCATGGAAGAGTTCCCCTACACGATCCGCGTCGTGTCGGAGATCACCGAATCCAACGGCTCGAGCTCGATGGCAACCGTCTGCGGCACCTCGCTGGCGCTGATGGATGCCGGCGTGCCGATGAAGAAGCCGGTGGCCGGTATCGCCATGGGCCTGATCCTGGAAGGCGAAAAGTTCGCCGTGCTCAGCGACATCCTCGGTGACGAAGATCACCTGGGGGACATGGACTTCAAGGTGGCCGGTACGGAAGAGGGTGTCACCTCGCTCCAGATGGACATCAAGATCGCCGGCATCACCGAAGAGATCATGAAGCAGGCTCTGGCCCAGGCCAAGGACGGTCGCATCCATATCCTGGGTGAAATGGCCAAGGCCCTGTCGGCCTCGCGTGGCGAAGTGGGCGAGTTCGCACCCCGCATCGAGACGCTCAAGATCCCGACCGACAAGATCCGCGAAGTGATCGGCACCGGCGGCAAGGTCATCCGCGAAATCGTGGAAAAGACCGGCGCCAAGGTGAATATCGAAGACGACGGCACGGTCAAGGTTTCGTCCTCGGACGGTTCGCAGATCGAAGCGGCCATCAAGTGGATCCGCTCGATCACCGACGAGCCGGAAGTCAACGCCATCTATCAGGGCACGGTCGTCAAGACCGCCGACTTCGGCGCCTTCGTGAACTTCTTCGGCGCTAAGGATGGCCTCGTGCACATCTCGCAGTTGGCTGACCAGCGCGTTGCCAAGACCACCGATGTGGTCAAGGAAGGCGACAAGGTCTGGGTCAAGCTGCTCGGCTTTGACGAACGCGGCAAGGTGCGCCTGTCCATGAAGGTCGTCGACCAGGCGACCGGCAAGGAAATCACCGCCGCCAAGGAAGACGCCGCCGAGTAAGCGGTCCCTTACGCAGAACCAGAAAGGCCCGGAGCGATCCGGGCCTTTTTCTTTTGTATTTCTGCCGGAGCACTATTCGAGAAGGATGGCGCCCGCGACCATGGCGGCGAACAGCGCTGCGATGCCGATATGGACCCGCCGCCGGTTGATCACCATGCCGCTGGCGAGAATGGCGACCAGAACGAGATTGGTGAGGATATAGGCGGGATCGACGAAGATGTCGTCCCATCCGCCCTTGACCAGTTCATTGCCGATGCCGAGCAGGTAGCTCAGGATAAGGGCGCCATAGAACCAATAGCGCCGGTCGATCAGGTAGTCGTAATGCGTCTCGTGGTCCGTGACCTCATCGGGCAGCAGGATAGCCGCGATGAAGAGAAAGGTGCCGCAATAGGCGACCTGGAAGGCGTAGAGCGGAAAGCTCCAGGCCACGCGCCCGAATGTCAGGCCCTCCTGCCACCAGAAGACGATGATCGCCCCGAAAAGGAACGCGATCCACAGGGCGTGCAGGATATTGATCCGGTAGTGCATGGGATGCTGGATGAATTTGGCCGTCCCGCTGAGCAGCTTGCCCATGGTGAGGCCCAGAATGGTGCCGGAAATGAGCCGGACATAGAATTGGGTGTCTGCCAGTGCGTCCACGATATTGCCCTGTTGAGAATGTGGCGATGACGGGGGAGTTCGGAGCAGCTGACAAGCCCTGTCATCGGCCTGTCATCTGCCGCAGGCGGCAGGTGTTGCCAGAATGGTACACAGCGACTTTCATCACAATGCGGCGAGGAACTGCCGCATTGGTGCCACGTTAAGGCCATCAAGCGTTACTCAATGGCGTGACGCGCGCCGTCCGCCGTTCTCCCGTTGCCCCGAGGTAGTAGTCTTGATTTCCCGCCGCCTGTTTCTGCTTGGCGCATCCGCCACTGTGCTGTCCGCCTGTTCCACCACCCGCCAGCCTGTGATTCAGGAACCGGTCATCGATCCCTATTACCAGCGCATGTATGGCCCGGTTGCCGGTGAGCCCTATATGGTCGCCGGCATGGACCTGCGCCGCGTCGACCCGAAATGGTGGCGCCAGGAGGTGGAGTATTTCACCACCGAGCGGCCGGGCACGCTGGTGGTCGATACGCCTGCGCACTACCTCTATCTCGTCATGGAAAACAACCGGGCACTGCGCTACGGCATCGGCGTGGGCAAGGACGAGGCCCTGGTGTTCCGCGGCGACGCGACGATCGGGCGCAAGGCGCAGTGGCCGCGCTGGACGCCGACCCAGTCCATGATCCAGCGTGAGCCGGACCGCTACGGCCCCTATGCCAATGGCATGGGCCCCGGCCCCGAAAATCCGCTTGGTCCGCGCGCTCTTTATCTTTACAAGGGCGGCCGCGACACCCTGTTCCGCATCCATGGCACGACCGAACCCTATACGATCGGCACCAATGTCTCCTCAGGCTGCATCCGCTTGATGAACCAGGACATTATCGATCTTTATGCCCGTGTGCCGGTCGGCGCGCGCGTCACCGTCATCAACGGTCCGGCGGGCAGCGTGGTCGCAACGCCCGGTTTCACCCCGGTGGTCTGAGCCAATAAGCGGCGGGGCAAGGTCCCCGATCGCTGTTTCAAGAATTGCCGGGGGCGTCGGTTTTTTGCCGTAGTCACCCGCCACCGGCATCTCAAGGCCCGCTTCGCAAGAAGCGGGCCTTTTCCTTTCGGCATAGCGGATCGCAAGGGGGCACGGGCAAGGGCCACGGCGGCTCATCCTGCCCAATGGTTCGTTCGGCAGCGGCAAAGCCCATGCGGCGCTGCCCTGGCGCTACCGGAAGCTTGCCAGCGATGCTTCACCCTTTGCCTGGTCCGCCGCGGCAGGCGGCAGGTTCGCAATCACCAGGTTCAGAAATTCCCGCACCTGCCCCGCGTCGCGGAAGGCCGAAAGCGGCACGGTCGCGGCCATGGCGCTGGTCATGAAGGCCAGTGAGCCATTTTCGGCAAACACCGCCTCGACGCCGTTCCAGCGCAGGTGGAAGTCCGTGGTCGTACCGACCCAGCGCATCCCTTGGGCATCGGCGCTGAAATGGTTGGGCTCGGCCGGCCTCACCTCAGCAATGGCCGAAGCCGAGGTGCGGACGATCCAGGGGGTGAGTATGAAACGGTTGCACCAGATCAGGACCAGCGTCAGGGCCACGGCATAGGCGACACCGGCAAGCGGCCCGGCCCGGAGCCAGAGCGTGACGGCGCCGCCCCCCAGGAGCCCGCCACCCAATATCATGATGCCGAAGTAAATGAGGCTCAATCGCCAACGCAGGCCGGCCGGATAGCGCCGGCGTCCGAGAGCAGCCGTGGTCTGCAGCAGCGTCCGATAGTCTGGCGTGAAGGTGAGTTCGAAGCGGTCCATGTCTGGCTCCCGTATGCCGGCATCGGTCTCCTAGCAGGCGAGCGGGCGGGGTGGCCAAACAAAAAGGGCGCGGCTTTCGCCACGCCCCTTTCACATCCTCGTTCGCCCCAATCAGAGCGTGCGCTTGACCGTCTCGACGCGGAAGCATTCGATGACGTCGCCAGCACGGATGTCCTCGTAGTTCTCGAAGGCCATGCCGCATTCCTGGCCGACGGCCACTTCCTTGACTTCGTCCTTGAAGCGCTTGAGCGTCTTGAGCTTGCCTTCGTGGATGACGACGTCGTCGCGCAGCAGGCGCACGCCGGCACCACGCTCCACGATGCCCTCGGTGACCTGACAGCCAGCGACGCGGCCGACCTTGGAGATGTTGAACACTTCCAGGATCTTGGCGTAGCCGATGAAGGTTTCGCGGCGTTCCGGCGCAAGAAGGCCCGACATGGCGTTCTTCACGTCATCCACGAGGTCGTAGATGATGTTGTAGTAGCGGATCTCGATGGCATCGCGCGTGGCCAGATCCTGCGCCTGCTTGTTGGCGCGGACGTTGAAGCCGATGATGATGGCATTGGAGGCCGAGGCCAGGGTGACATCGCTTTCGGTGATGCCGCCCACGCCCGAGAACAGGATCTGGGCCGAGACTTCATCGGTCGAGAGCTTGTTGAGCGAAGCGACGATCGCCTCGACCGAGCCCTGCACGTCGCCCTTGATGACCAGCGGGAACTTGGAGATGCCCGAGGCCTTGAGCTGGTTCATCATCTGCTCGAGGCTGGTGGCACCGCCACCGGCGGTCTTTTCGCGAATGGCGCGCTGGCGGTATTCGGTGACCTCGCGGGCACGCGCTTCGGTCTCGACGACCGAGAAGCGATCGCCTGCACTCGGCACGCCCGAGAAGCCCAGAACTTCCACCGGCACGGAGGGGCCGGCTTCCTTGACCTGCTCGCCCTTGTCGTTGAGCAGCGCGCGGACGCGGGCCATTTCGGTGCCGGCCACGAGGATATCGCCGACGCGCAGCGTGCCGCGCTGCACGAGGACGGTGGCCACGGCGCCGCGACCCTTGTCGAGCTTGGCTTCGATGACGAGGCCCTCGGCACGGCCATCGCGGGCCACCTTGAGCTCGAGCACTTCGGCCTGCAGCAGGATGGTCTCGAGCAGCTTGTCGAGGCCGGCCTGGGTCTTGGCGGACACTTCCACGTCGAGCACGTCGCCGCCCATGGATTCCACGAAGACTTCGTGCTGGAGCAATTCGGTGCGTACCCGCTGCGGATTGGCTTCGGGCTTGTCCATCTTGTTGATGGCCACGATGATCGGAACGCCGGCCGCCTTGGCATGCTTGATGGATTCGATGGTCTGCGGCATGACGCCGTCATCGGCCGCCACGACCAGAACCGCAATGTCGGTCGCCTGGGCACCACGGGCACGCATGGCCGTGAACGCCTCGTGGCCGGGGGTGTCGAGGAAGGTGATCTTGTTGCCGTTCTTCTCGACCTGATAGGCGCCGATATGCTGGGTAATGCCCCCGGCTTCACCGGACACGACATTGGCTTCGCGGATCGCGTCGAGCAGCGAGGTCTTGCCGTGGTCGACGTGACCCATGATGGTCACGACCGGCGCACGGTCGGTCAGATCCTCGGCCTTGTCGTCCGATGCAAGATCGAACAGGCCTTCTTCCACGTCGGCATCGGACACGCGCTTGACGGTGTGACCCAGCTCGGTGGCGATCAGCTCGGCGGTGTCGGCATCGATCACGTCGGTGATCTTGGCCATTTCGCCCTGCTGCATCAGCATCTTGATAACGGTCACCGAACGCTCGGCCATGCGGTTGGCGAGTTCGCCGACCGTGATGACTTCGGGAATGATGACTTCACGGCTGAGCTTGGGCGCATCCTGCTGGTTGCGGCCCATCTTCTTGTCGCGGCGACGACGCATGGCAGCGAGCGAGGGACCACGATCGCGATCGTTCTCGGTGGTGGCACTGGCAACGGTCAGGCGGCCACGCGAGGCGCCGTCGTCGACCCGGCGGGTCGGGCGCTCAGGCTGGGCGCGGCTGGCGCGACGGGCATTTTCCAGTTCCGCCTCGGTGGTCGGACGGTGCTGGGGTGCGCCGGTGCGGATCTTGCGGCCATCGGCCTCGCTGGGCGGAGCGGGCGGCACATTGCCGATCGGCGCCATGCCGGCACCGGGACGACGATCGCCCGCGGGGCGGCCTGCGGTTCCGGCCGGGCGGGTGCCCGGACGGGCACCGGCGGCAGCACGATCACCGGTCGGACGGGCGCCGGCAGAGCCGCGCTCGCCATCGGGACGGCCGGTAGGCCGCTCGTTGCTGGAGCGCTGCGGCCGCGCGGACTGGCCGGGACGGCCGGCCACGGTGCGGACGCTCGATGGCCCCGGATTGCGCTGGCTGGCCGGCACGAATTCCTCGCGGGCAGCGGGCGGCGCAGTTTCGGGCTCGGCCTGGGGGGCGGAGACCTGCTCGGTGCGACGGACTTCCTCGGCGCGGGCGCGTTCTTCTTCCTGGCGCGCGGCTTCCTCGCGCACCTGCCGGCGGCGATTGTCTTCCTCGATGCGGCGCGCTTCTTCGGCAGCGAAGCGCTCCTTGTCCTCGGCCTGGCGGGCGCCGGCCAGAGCCAGCGCCTGGCGGCGGGCTTCGGCCTCGGCAGCGCTCAACCCGAGCGGCGCGCGGTTCTGCTGCTGCATCGGGCGGCCCTGTCCCGGACGGCCGGCGGGCGCACCCGGGCGACCGCCACCGGCCGGCGCGGTGCCGGCAGGCTTGGGCACGATACGCGTGCGTTTTTCCACGACCACGGTCGAGCGCGAAGGCCCACGCGACATCCCGCCGGGGCGATTGCCCAGCCCGGCGCCACCCTTGAGGGTCAGAGTCTTCTTGGCACCAGTGTCGTCGGAACGCTTGTCGTCGTTATCAGCCATACTTCCTATCGTCTTTCGTCCTGTTCCGCGGGCAAAAGCACACCGGACGCCGGGAGGCGGTCGGTGTGGTCCTGCATCGCTGGGGCGTTGTACCGGGCCAGTCTATTGGCCTTGTCCACCGCCGATTGGGCTGCCGCCCCGGTCGTGAGGGCAGCATGTATCACATTTTCCAGCCCAAGTGCCAAACCCATTTGCACACTTGAGAGCAATTCGAAATGCGGCACGTCGGGACCGGAAATTCCGGCCTCCTGCCGCGCATAGTTGAGGGCCCTGAGGCTCCCCAGCATCTTGTTGCGGCCATCCTCGGCCGCGTCGGTCGCCGTGAGCAGCGCCAGCACCTCGCCGGACTGCAGGGCCGACTTGACCTTGGTCGCCCCGGTGATGAACTGCCCGGCCTTGCGGGCCATGCCCAAGGCCGAAAGCAGCCGTTGTTCGAGCCGCAGCCGGGTCAGGTCCGCCAGGTCCGCGGGCACTTCGACCTGCGCCTTGAGACTGCGGGCAAAGGCCTTTTTCTTCACTGCCTCGGCCACCGCCTCGTGGCTGAGACTGATCCAGACGCCGCGCCCTTCGGCGCGCGCATCCACGTCCGGCACGAGGACATTGTCCGGCCCGAGGGCGAAACGCACCAGCGCCTCGACCGGCTTTTCAGTCCGGGTCAAGGCACAGGTCCTTACCATGTCCGCGCTCCGGGCCATAGACCGGGTGCTCCGAAAGGGGCGGTCCTTAGACCGCCGCCTCCTCGGCATAGCCTTCGCCGTCGTCTTCGGCAGGCAGGTCGTCGGCGCTGATCCAGCCGGCCCGGACACGGGCCTGCATGATCATGTCCTCGGCTTCCTCGCGGGATACGGGGAAGTCCTTGAAGGTGCCGTCAAAGCGCTTGGTCTCACCATCCTTGCGTTCGGTCCAGCCGACCAGATCATCGGCGGCGCAGCCGGCGAAGTCCTCGACCGACTTGATATCGTCCTTGCCCAAGGCCACCAGCATGGCGGCATTGAGCCCGGCAATCTCGTAGAGTTCGTCCTCGACCCCCAGCGCCTTGCGCTCGGCATCGAACTTGGCCTCGATCTCGGCGAGATATTCGGCAGCGCGGTTCTGGATTTCCCCGGCCGTCTCGTCGTCGAAGCCTTCGATCGAGGCGATTTCGCCCGGTTCGATATAGGCCAGTTCCTCGACCGAGGAGAAGCCTTCCGAAGCCAGTAGTTGGGCAACCATCTCGTCAACGTCAAGGGCCTGCATGAACAGGGTCGAGCGTTCGGTAAATTCCTTCTGGCGACGCTCGCTCTCTTCCTGCTCGGTCAGGATGTCGATATCCCAGCCGATCAGCTGGCTGGCGAGGCGCACATTCTGGCCGCGGCGGCCGATGGCCAGCGAAAGCTGCTCGTCGGGAACCACGGTCTCGATACGCTCGGCCTGCTCGTCGAGCACGACCTTGGCGACATCGGCCGGCTGCAGGGCCGAGACCACGAGGTCGGCGATGTTGTCGGTCCAGGGAATGATGTCGATCTTTTCGCCCTGCAGTTCGGCCACCACAGCCTGCACGCGCGACCCGCGCATACCGACGCAAGCGCCGACCGGATCGATCGAACTATCATTGGAGGTGACGGCGATCTTGGCACGCGAGCCCGGATCGCGGGCGATCGAGCGGATGGTGATGACGCCATCGTAGATTTCCGGCACTTCCTGCATGAACAGCTTGGCCATGAACTGCGGATGGGTGCGCGAGAGGAAGATCTGGGGACCGCGCTGTTCGCGGCGCACGTCATAGATATAGGCGCGGACGCGGTCGCCATAGCGGAACATTTCGCGCGGGATCAGCTCGTCGCGACGGATGATAGCTTCGCCACGTCCCAGATCGACGATGACATTGCCGTATTCGACGCGCTTGACCGAACCGTTGACGATTTCGCCGACGCGACCGGTATATTCCTCGAACATCTTGTCGCGCTCGGCATCGCGCACCTTCTGCACGATCACCTGCTTGGCCGACTGCGCGGCAATGCGGCCGAATTCCATGGGCGGCAGCGGCTCGGTGAGGAAGTCGCCGATCTTGGCGGTCGGGTTCTTGACCTGGGCGAACTTGAGATTGACCTGGCGGGAGGGCTCCTCGACATCCTCGACGATCTCGAGCAGACGCCACATGCGGGTTTCGCCCGAACGCGGGTTGATCTCGACCTTGATCTCGGTTTCGGCGCCATAGCGGCCCTTGGCGGCCTTTTCCATCGCGTCCTGCATCGCCTCGATCACGACCATGCGGTCGATATTCTTCTCGCGGGCGACAGCGTCGGCAATCTGCAACAGCTCAAGGCGGTTCGCGCTAACGGCCATTTCAGTTCTTCTCCTCAGAGGAATAGTTCCCTGGCAGTGAATCCTCGACCGCGTCGGTCTCGGGTTCGTCGGCAAGGTCAGTGTCGGCATACTCGACCGTTTCGGTCTCGTCGTCGTCGATGGGATGCAGCTCCTGGTCGGCGCGAGCCTGATCCATGAGCTTGTCGGTCATGACAAGCTTGGCCTCGGCAATGGTGCCGAAGGCCAGCTTGTGGTCGGGATCAGTGCCGCCCGGCGCATCGGGAAGGCGGATGGTGACGCCCTCGTCGTCCACGGCCTGGATCTCGCCGCGAAAGCGCTTGCGGCCGTTGATCATGTCGAGGAGCTCGACCTTGGCTTCGTGGCCGAGGAAGCGCTCATAGTCGCGCTTGCGCACCAGCGGCCGGTCAATGCCCGGAGAGGACACTTCGAGGTGGTATTCGCGGTCGATCGGATCTTCAACGTCCAGCACCGGCGAGAGATCCTTGGAAAGGGTCTCGCAGTCGGTGATGGTGAAACGGCCGTTCTCATCCTCGGCCATGATCTGCAGGGTGCAGCCGTTTTCCGGCGTGATCTTGACGCGCACCAAAGCAAAGCCGAGGTCATTGGCGACCGGCTCGACGATGCGGGCAATGCGGGCTTCGAGGCCCGTTTCCTTGAGATAGCGCTTTTCGGTCAGGTCGAAAGGCAATTGGCGTCCCGTATAAACAAAAAGAGCGGGGGCCTTCCGGCACCCACTCTCGATAAGAGAGCAACGATGTTGATGTCCCATATAGCGCGCCAGGCCCGCGAATACAAGCGGGGCAAATGTTAACCATGTCGAGCAGCGAAGCGGAACGGGGATGACCAAGGCTGTCATTGTGCCCGAATCATAGGCTAACGCGTCTCGACAAAACATTCCTGGCAACAAATTCTTGGAGGCAATGTGACACGAGCCGAGCAGATCGACCCCGCCCTGTCCGATGCTGAAAGCCAGCGCCTTGCAGCCCTTGCCCGCTACGACATCCTCGATACGCCGCCAGAGCCGGCCTTCGAGCGGATTGCGCATCTGGTGCAGCTGGTTTTCGGGGTTCCCACTTCGGCTGTTTCCCTGATCGACGCTCATCGGCAATGGATCAAGGCGGCGCGCGGTGTCGATGCGCCCGAGCTTCCGGTCCGCGACACATTCTGCAATATAACCTTGCGCAGCGAAGAGCCGCTGGTGGTGCCCGACATGACGCTCGACCCCCGGTTCAAGGACAATCCCTACGTGCTGGGAGAGCTGGCTGTGCGCTTTTATGCCGGCATGCCCATCCGGACGCCCGATGGCCACAATATCGGCACCGTCTGCGCCATGGACCAGAGCCCGCGCGAGTTTAGCGGTCGCGACGTTGAAATTCTCAAGGAACTGGCGCAGATCGTGATGAACGAACTCGAGCTGCGACGCCTCGCATCCACGGACGGGCTCACCGGGCTCAGCACGCGACGCGCGTTCAAGGAGGAGGCCGAACGCTTCGTGAGCCTGGCACGGCGCCACCGCACGGCGCTGAGCCTGATTGCCTTCGACATCGATCATTTCAAGACGATCAACGACACCTATGGCCACGCCGTGGGCGACCAGGTGCTGAAAGCGATTGCGCAGGTTGCCGAAGCGACGCCGCGCCAAAGCGATCTGCTGGGCCGGCTGGGGGGCGAGGAATTCGCTCTGTTGGTGCCCGGGGCCGACCAGGTCTCGAGCGAGGCTATCGCTGAAAAGCTGCGCCAGCGTATCGAAAGCCTGGTGTTTCCCGGCAGTCACCCACCGATCCGGGTGTCGGCCAGTTTCGGCGTGGCCGGCATCGACCCGGGTCGCGACGATCTCGAAAGCCTGATGGTCAAGGCCGACGAGGCGCTCTATGACGCCAAGCGGTCGGGGCGCAATCGCGTCATGCCCTGGCGCGGCACCACGACGGCGACCACGCAGGTCATCGAGCGCCGCCGCGTGCTCAAGGCCGGGCGCCTGGTATTCAACGACCGTCACTCGACTATGGACTGCACGGTGCGAAGCCTCTGGGAAGACGGCGCGGAAGTGCATGTGTCCCAGACCACGGCGCTTCCGGAAGAGGTCACGCTGGAGATTCCAAGCGCCGGAACGGTGTGGCCCGGCAAGATCACTCTGCGCCGCGCAGGCAGCGTCGAGATCAGTTTTTCCTGATCACGCCCGCTACTTTTCCCAGGTGACATTGCTCACATCGGCGCCGGCCTCCTCAAGCTGCCTGCGCAGTTCCTTGACCATGTCGTCGGGGCCGCAAATGTAGAAGTTACCGTCGAAATTCCCGACATGGCGCTTGAGGAAGCCCGCGTCTATCCGCTCCTGCAAAAGTCGGGATTTCGGGTCGTCGGTGACCGTCCAGATCACTTCGAGCCCCTTCATGGCCTCGAATTCATCGCGCAGGATGATGTCCTTTTCGGTGCGGTTGGAAACGATCAGGCGATTGCCTTCCAGCTTTCCGGTGGCTTCAAGATTGCGCAGGATGGCGATGAAGGGTGTGACGCCGGCGCCACCGGCAATGAAGGTTCCTGGCCCCTTGTACTGGATGGTGCCCCAGACATCGCGCAGGATCAGCCGGTCCCCGGCCCCCAGCGACCACAGTTCATTGGTGACGCCGGTGTGATCGAAGTAGCTCTTGATGGTGAATTCGAGCGTCTCGTCACCGGGCAGGCCGGTGAAGGTGAAGGGCCGTTTTTCGTCCCGCCAGCCATCCCGATCGATGCTGACCTCGCTCGCCTGGCCCGGCGAGAAGCTGTAACCCTTGGGTCTTTCGACACGGTAGTGACGCACATTGTGGGTTACGGAAATGGTGTCGAGAATGGCGACGCTGGTCTGCATGGGAGAGCTCCTTTGCCTTGATAACAAGCGGCACGAGCGAGCGGTTGCACGGGCAGGTTCAGGACGGGAACCCGGTTTCCGCAAGGACACCAGGTTTCGCGCGAAATCCCTGATTTCCCTAGGTAAACTCTCGGGTGACCGCGTGGCGTTTCAAGAGCAAAAAACGCGATTTCCGCTGCTTGCGGCGGGTCCTGGGGGTGCTCATTTCCGGTGTGTTCAAACCAGAAAGGATCATCCTCCCATGATCAAGAACACTGTTATCGCTCTTGTCACCGCCGCCGCCCTGGCGGGCATTGCTGCCCCGGCCATGGCTGCCACGTTCGATACGTCGAGCGGCAGCTTTGACGACAGCTATGTGCTGACCGTGCTCAATGAGAAGGGCCTCAACGCCACCGCCGTGGAACAGTGGGGCTCGTCCTATCTCGTGGCCTGGGTCAACAATGCCGAAGGCGGCCAGTCCATGGTCTATCTCGATCCCGACAGCTACGACGTCGTCACGCCGTAAGCTCAGGCACCCGGCGCCGCCAGCCATGGCGGCGCCCGAACGGCTCGCTCAAGGGGCAGAGCGGGCATCCATGGCATCGAAGAGGCGCCGCGCCTGTTCCACCGCATTGCGATTGCGCTGGGCGAAGCGATGCCAGTCATCGGCCAGTTCCAGAAGTTCCCGTCCCAGATCGGTCAGGTCATAGTCCACACGCGGTGGAATGGTGGCGAAGGCGGTTCGCGTGATGAAGCCATCGCGCTCGAGTTCGCGCAGGGTCTGGCTGAGGGATTTCTGCGGCACGCCGCCCATGTGCCGGCGCAGTTCATTGAACCGCATCGTCCCGTCCCGCAAATGCACGATGACCACCAGCGTCCACTTGCTCGGGCGCACCACGAGCAGTTCGTGGCTGGGTTCGAGGGCCTTCTGGGCAAGAGACATGACGCTTCTCCGGATCGACGGGAAATCCGGATATGGGTCGTTCCGCGCCGAGGTCCAGAGACCGGCGCGATGAAAGTTTGGCAAGGTGACTGACGGGTTACACCGGCCGCCGGACGAAGTTGAAATAGAAACTGGTCAGCCGTCCCTCGCGCCGGGCCTTCTGCTCGTAGCGGGTCGGCTGCCATCCGGGGTAAGGCTCGTGCCAGTTGGCCGGCGCCTCGGGCTCGAAGGCGAAGCGGGGCTCGCGCACGATATGGGCCAGGGTCCAGTTGGCGTAATCCTCGATATCGCTGGCAAAAAAGAAGCTGCCCCCGGGCCGGATCACCCGCGCCAGCTCGTCGAGCGTCGTGGGCGAGACGAAGCGCCGCTTGTGGTGCCGGGTCTTGGGCCAGGGATCGGGGTAGAGCAGATAGACGGCGTTCACCGAAGCGTCGGGCAGGGTGACGAGGAGCTTGAGCGCATCATCGGTGAAAAGCCGCACATTCTCGATGTCCTGAGCCTCGATGGCCTGGACCATCTTGCCGATGCCGCCGGTAAAGACCTCGCAGCCGATAAAGCCGGTCTCGGGCTGCTCGAGCGCCTTGCGCGCCAGATGTTCACCGCCGCCATAACCGATCTCGATGACGATGCGCCTTGCCTGGGGAAACAGTCTCCTGGGATCGAGTGGACCATCGAGCCGGATCTCGAAGCGCGGCAGCACCTGGGCGACCTGCGCCTTCTGCCCGTCATGCAGCTTCTTGCCGGAGCGCCGGCCGAAAAAGGCGCGGGGCTCGCCGGAGCGGGTCTTGGGAAGCTCGTGGTCGGTCATGCTGGCTCGTGCAACGGAAAGGGCCTCTCTCCCGCTTTTGCGGAAAAGAGGCCCGGGGTCAATGGTGGGAGAGGTTCAGGCGACGGCGGCCTTGAGGGCTTTTACCAGGTCGGTCTTTTCCCAGGAGAAGGAGCCGTCGCGGCCAGCCTTGCGGCCGAAATGGCCATAGGCAGAGGTCTTGGCATAGATGGGCTTGTTGAGATCGAGATGGGTGCGAATGCCGCGCGGGGTAAGGTCCATCACCTCGGCCAGCGCCGTCTCGAGCCTCGCCTCGTCCACCTTGCCGGTGCCGTGCAGGTCGACATAGATCGAAAGCGGCTTGGCAACGCCGATGGCATAGGAAAGCTGAATAGTGGCACGATCGGCAAGTCCTGCGGCCACGACATTCTTGGCGAGGTAACGCGCCGCATAGGCGGCCGAGCGGTCGACCTTGGTGGGGTCCTTGCCCGAGAAGGCGCCGCCGCCATGGGGGGCCGCCCCGCCATAGGTGTCAACGATGATCTTGCGGCCGGTGAGACCGGCATCGCCATCGGGACCACCGACGACGAACTTGCCGGTGGGGTTGACGTGCCAGACCGTGTCCTCGCCGATCCAGCCTTCGGGCAGGGCCTGGCGGATATAGGGCTCGACGATCTTGCGCACGTCGGCGGAGCTGAGCTTGTCATCGAGGTGCTGGGTCGAGAGCACGATCTGGGTGACGCCAACGGGCTTGCCGTTTTCGTAGCGCACGGTGACCTGGCTCTTGGCATCCGGGCCGAGCACGGCGGCCGGGCCGGTACCGGACTTGCGGGCCTCGGTCAGCGTCTCGAGGATCTTGTGGGCATAGTAGATGGGCGCAGGCAGGAGTTCGGGGGTTTCGCGTGCGGCATAGCCGAACATGATGCCCTGGTCGCCGGCGCCGACATCCTTGTTGCCCGCCTCGTCCACGCCCTGGGCGATATCGGCCGACTGGCCGTGGAGCAGCACGTCGATCTTGCAGGTCTTCCAGTGAAAGCCGGACTGTTCGTAGCCGATGGCGCGGATGGCCTTGCGGGCCGCTGACTTGAACTTGGCCGGATTGACCACCGGCGCGCCGGCGGCATCGGTCAGCACCGCGCCATCCTTGCCCCTCTTGAGCAGGCTTTCGGGAACCCGGACTTCACCGGCGATGACGACGCGATTGGTCGTGGCCAGCGTCTCGCAGGCAATGCGGACCTGGGCCGGATCCATGCCGGCCTTTTTGGCTTCCTTGAACACCAGATCGACGATTTCGTCGGAAATACGGTCGCAAACCTTGTCGGGATGGCCCTCGGAAACGGATTCCGAGGTGAAAAGATAGGACGAACGGGCCACGTTAAACCTCTTTGCAAGTGGCGAGGGCGCACGCGGGAGTGCGCGTATGGAGACACATTCCCCATACTTTCGACGCCGTTTCTCGCAGGTCCGCAGGCGGAAAGCAACAACCATATAAGGAAAGCTTTATATCGTAAGAAGACCGCCGCGGCAGGCCCCGCCTTTTCTTGGCCACCGCTCTGTGTCAAGGAAGGGAAACGTTTGAGAACGGGACCGAATTCATGGCCATCCGAGTGCATCGCGGCGACCTGCCCAACCTTTCCAACTACGGCCGCGAAGTGGCGATCGACACCGAGACCATGGGGCTGCATCCCCACCGCGACCGGCTCTGTGTCGTGCAGCTTTCACCCGGCGATGGTAGTGCCGATGTCGTGCAGATACCTCAGGATGCAAATGAGGCGCCGAACCTGGTCAAACTGCTGTCCGATCCCGGCGTGACCAAGATTTTCCACTATGCGCGGTTCGACGTTGCTGTATTGCAGAACCGTTTTGGTGTGGTGACCGGGCCTGTTTACTGCACCAAGATCGCATCCAAGCTGGTGAGGACTT
>PJUF01000664.1_pt1 | contig 22497 bp, 15 predicted proteins | sample 1512191 | NCBI WGS metagenome assembly PJUF01 (sample SAMN08177673, study PRJNA422409) | Feces metagenome, whole genome shotgun sequencing project. | isolation source: Chicken feces (3) enriched on wood chips | host: Gallus gallus | place: USA: Madison | collected 2015-01-15 | reverse complement strand
CGGAAATAGTGTTTGGAGCGCCTGCTTTTACAAATACTTCTATGCTTTGTGTTTCACCTACACAACCATTTGCAGAAATTGGCGTAATCTGGTATGTCACCGTTCCTCCGATGGTAGATTTATTAATCAGAACGTCCGCAATCTGGTTTAGATTTGAGGGTACTGTATGCTCCGAATAACCACTAATTCCTGTATTAGACGAAGCGCTTTTCCAGATGTATTGCGTATTGGGTAAATTGGCACTCAGGCTAATGGTTATGATTTGCCCGCTACAAATAGTTGTTTCGCTGGCAGTAGCAGTTAATACCGGGTTGGGCGCTACGGTAACTGTAAAGTCAAATGGCTCACCGATACACCCTTCATACAAAGGTGTAATGGTATAAGTTACCGTGGCCGGAATATCATTACTATTATTCACCAACACATCATTAATGGCACTACCGTTTCCGGCACTATAACCGCTGGCATTAGCCGATGCCGATGCAATAGCCCAACTAAAAGAACTACCGTTAACCGTAGCGGTGGGATTATAACTTACGGCGCTTCCGGTACAAATATTTTTATTGGCTTCGCTGGTTACAATATTAGGAGCGATAATATTAATTGTGGTAAACCCTTCCACCACATTACAAGGGGCAGTTAAATCTGTGGTGGCTCGTAAAATCAAATCTATGCTACCGGCCTGCCTTTCTTGTGCAGAAGGTGTATAAACAGCATTTAAACTATTTCGGTCTGGATAGAAAGTCCCCGTACCGCCTATCCAGGAAACGGAGTTGACGGTACCGCTAACTGTCCCGTTTAAATTTACGGCACCGTTGAAACAAATAGCATCGTAATTACCGGCATTAACTATTGGCGCAGGCTCAAAGGTAATGGTTTGCGCTGCACTACTGGTTCCGCAATTATTCTGGTGCGTTACAGTGACAGTATAGGTGGCATATTCTTTAAAGTCTATGGTAGGATATTTGGAATTTACTCCGGTTTCGTTGATAAAAGCAAACGCTCCTCCGCTTACTGTCCAGGTATAAGTTCCGGCCAGCTCTTCTGCGGTACCACCAAGCTCTACCCTTGTTGGCCCGGATGTGGTACTGTTAAAACTATAAAAAGAAAGATTACACAAGGTTAAGTTAGATGATAAAGCTGCTGTTGGCGGCGCATTAACGGCTAAAGTATATTCTTCGCTAAACACTTCTGCACATGCAGACGAGCTTATGCCTAACCGTATTTTATAAATTCCGGGTTGAGAAAACCTGAATTCTGGCTCTGCGCTGGAAGCATTGGTATTATTAACAAAGCTGAAACTGCCGCCGCTTACCGTCCAGTTATAAACATTAGGGCCACAACTGTTATCTACAATAGAATTATTCTGTGGCTTTACCACCTCGTTTACACAAATGGTACTTTTGGCACTATTTCCATTTAAAACAAAAGCAGGTTGTGGAGGCGCCTGCACACAAACCGTATCTTCTACCGCCTCTGCCGGACAAGCCGTATTTGCACTGGACTCTAAACGAATGACGTATTTGCCTGGTGTGGTAAACGTATAATTTAAAGCAAAATCTTTGGGGCGGTTAATAGCCCCCGGAACCACTTGCCCGTTAACATACCAAGTATAAGTAACCGCATTATTGCCACAACCTGGCGAGGTAGAGTTTGGATCTTGACCCGGAATAGAAATATTGGTAAATACAGCAGGCTGGTTTAAACAGGCCCCCGGATTAGTGAATTCATTTACAGGTTTGTTAATTACTTTAGCGAAGGTAGAAACCGGAGTACCCACATTACCACAATATTGGTTAGAGGTAGAAATATTTATACCAAAAGCGTTATAAACAGTACTATTTCCAGAAACAATAGTTTTTCCGCAAGAGTTTATCATATATTCATGCGTTATCCGTCCGTTGTTTTTTACAATATCACACAGTGTATATAGATTCTCCTGCCCGTCTCCCCAGTCTATTCTATAAATATTCCCCGGAAAATTATTCTGAATTCCGTTTGAACCGGAGACAGCCACATTAAACTCCAATACTGCATGAGGCAAACAAACAGTATTATTTCCCGAAGTTCCGAAAGCCGTTACCGCTCTGTTATTGATGATAAAATACGCTTTGGTAGCTACCGTACCATTGGGCATTACCGCTTTGGCCAGCAAAGTATAATGTGCCAGCTGCGCTATAAAAGGTTTAGACGGGTTATCAAATATAATATCAGGAGATGTTGCGCCACTTAACTCATTGGTTGCAGAAACCGTAACAGAACTTTCTGCCGTAGACTCGTTGGTGAGAAAAAAAGTATAGTTGTTGATACCATCGCAAAGGCCAAAAACATCGGGGTGGTTAGGAGAAATTGGCGTAGAATTTATAGACGCTGTTACCGCAGCTCCTGCTTTAATCTCAAAAGGCTGGGAACTGTTGCTTACAAAAGCCGGCGCCGATGATTTTACCCGCAACCTGTAGCCCGTACCTGCATTAACAGAATTTGGAATATTTCCGTTAACAAAGGTGGTGTAAAAGCCCGTAAATGTACCTATCTGTATTTCATTGGTAAAGTTTCCATTCTGGTCAGACAGAAATAGCGAAAAGGTATTTTGGGGCCGGATGCAGGCATCATCACTAATTTTTAATAGAGCTGCAATGGTAGAACCGGGCGTATAAGCCCCTGTAACTGCATGATTGAGCAGCAGCTCCTGAGCCATCCCTTTAGCTATCCCCAATAACAATATTATTGTGCAAAGAAACCATTGCTTCATATCAAAACCTATAAGCGATAAGATGTATCAGATTATAGGAAAGCTTTATTAAGCTTTAAGAGCGTTACCCCAAATTTGCCCAGCTACTTTTGAATGTAAGCTTGCATTTTATTTTCAATCTTATCTATGTTAATATTTAATAAGCCTAAAATTTGTTTTTCAAGATAAATTTATAATTAGCCTGATGCGTATTTCTTTCTCCAAATCTATACCAAAGTAAAATGCCGTAAAGAAAATATATATTTGCATAACTAACATGCAGTGCATAGCTATCCCCTTAATAAAACGCTAACATGAAGAACCTGCTTCTTCCACTATTCATATTTAAACTGTCCATGTTATTCTGGACAGTTGCTTTTTCTTCTACCCCTCCTCTGGCAATAGACGGTGTTATAGATCTTCGTCAGCAATCTTTTTCAGAAAACATTAAACTAGACGGTAAATGGCATTTTTTCTGGAACGAGTTTAAGTCGCCAGCAGATACCTCTACCCGTGGTAGTATGCTGGTAGATTTCCCTATGAGATGGGAGTTTCACAGCAAAGAACACCATTTCCCAAGCTACGGATACGCAACCTATAAGGCAACGGTGCTGCTGCCCAAATCAGTAGAAGCATTTTCTATAAACATGCCCACCACTTACTGCGCTTACCGGTTATACATAAACGACAGCCTGGTTTCTGTAAACGGAAATGCAAGTACCAGCAAAGCAGATTTTGTGCCGCATTGGCAAGAATTTCAGATAGATGTACCACCCTTTGCAGATACGCTTAATATAACGTTGCATATATCCAATTTTGTTCATAGCAAAGCAGGTATAGTTCACTCTCTCATTATAGGAAAAAAAGAAGTTATAGAATTGCAAAGAAGAAGAGAAGAAGCGATAGATCTTCTGTTAACCGGCTGTTTACTAATGGGCGGCTTGTTCTTTCTGGGTCTATATCTTCTAGGAAACAGAGATAAATCTATTCTTTTGTTTGCACTATTCTCTATAGTGTATAGCTACCGGATTATTGGGATAGACAATTATGTGCTGCACACTTTATTCCCCAACATCAGTTGGCAGATAGCTATACGACTTGAATATATCAGCCTTTTTGTGGGCATCACCTTTTTTACGCTTTACAATTATTATTTATACCAAAGCGATATTAATAAACCTACTATTCAGATAGTTGTTGGTCTTTGTAGTGTTTTTACTCTAGGCACCGTAATTCTTGAACCCTACTATTTTTCTCAATTCATTAACCCGTTTTTAGTAGTATGCCTGTATGCACTTATTTATACGCCCTATATTTATCTTAAAGCCTATAAGAAAAGAAGACCCGGCTCTATTTATACGTTAACAAGCTGGCTGCTGCTGATGCTGATATTCTGCATGTCATTATTTTCTTACTGGCATATGGTAGAGCCGCACCGCATACTCAGTTTCTGCTGCTATCTGGGCTACTTTTTTCTGCAATCTTTAGCGCTGTCTCACCGCGTTTCTTTTGTATTAAAACAAGCCAGAAAACTTGCAGAAGACAGTTTAAAAGCAAAAAGCGAATTTCTAAGTACCATGAGTCATGAAATCAGAACACCACTGAATTCGGTAATCGGGATGACGCATTTGCTATTGAAAAACAACCCGCGGGAAGACCAAAAAGAACAACTAGATGTGATGCTCTTCTCGGGCAAAAACCTCTTATCTATTGTAAATGATATTTTAGATTATAATAAAATAGAAGCCGGCAAAGTAAATTTTGAAAGCATAGAGATGGATATTACCGAGCTGGCAAGAAACGTAATAAACGGATTGCAAACGGCTGCTCAGGAGAAAGGTATTGAGTTAAAAGCAAACATAGACCCTCATTTAAAAACTAAAATATTTGGAGACCCTACACGCTTGTATCAGATTTTAAATAATCTGACACATAATGCCATAAAATTTACACCTGCCGGGTTTGTAGAACTGGGTATTAGTTTAGTTAGCCAAACAGAAAACAAACTAACTTTAAATATCTATGTAAAAGATTCTGGAATTGGAATATCTGAAGAAAAACAAAAACTTATTTTCGAACGTTTTACGCAGGCAGATTCTACTACTTCCAGAAGTTTTGGCGGCACCGGACTTGGGCTTGCCATCTGCAAAAAGATATTGGAACTGCAAAACTCTGTACTGGAACTAGAAAGTGAAGAAGGCAAGGGCTCGGTCTTTTATTTTAGCCAAACCTTTGAAAAGGGATCTGCTTTAGTAGCTAAAGAAACCTCTTACACAAAAAGTGACTTAGAAAAATCCCCCACATTAGAGAATTTACATATTCTTTTGGTAGAAGATAACCCTATGAATGTTTATGTAGCCAAAACCTTTTTAGAAAGATGGGGAGCTGTGGTAGATGTAGCTACCAACGGAGAGGAAAGCCTGGAAAAACTGGACATAGAAAAACATAAGATTATTTTGATGGACTTACATATGCCGGTGATGGATGGCTACGAAGCCACCAGCAGAATGCGTAAAAGCGGCGTTACTTTACCCATAATTGCTTTAACAGCCAGCATTCCATCAGACAAGGATGAACAGTTTAAAAAAGCAGAACTGGATGATATTGTGATTAAACCCTTCTCTCCGGAAGATCTGCACCAGAAAATACTAAACTTTATACCTGCTAAAACGTCTGTATAACATTAATAAAAACGTTGGCAAGATATAAGCCTAAACCTAGAGGCAGATATATGAAACATTTCATATAAGAAAGCAAACATCAGCCCCTGGAACATGCAAACCACCAAATAATAATCAAATTGAGGTTACCGGGTTTTTAACCCGCCAATTTGTTATTTCTGATGAGGGTACACTATTGGTACGACTACTATATCATCTTATTAGGACTTAGATTTCATCCTGGAATGGTGTTAACTATTTACTCATATTTAAAAGCAACTGCTTAGATTTTTCTATTTGCTGATGAATATCTCTTCTGCCGCTATTCTCTGTAAGCACCTTTTTAAAATCTGTAATAGACGCATGGGCAGATGAGATAGCCTCGTTCTTGTCATACACGCCATGCACCTTCTGGTTTTTGTAAATGCTGTATTCCTGATAAGCTAAACCTCTGTTCTGGTAAAATTTCAGATCAGACGGACTAAGGTCTATACCCGAAGAAAAATCTTTTATAGCACCCTGCATCAATAAAACTTTTTCTGATAGGTTTTCATGAATTTGTGCACAAAGGTTCATTTTTGCCTTTCCACGATAATAATAGGCTATAGCTTCTGCAGGTTTAAGCCCTATTAGTTTATCAAAAGCTTTAATAGATTTTCTGTAATTAGATGCATGATAAGCAGAATACCCCATCAGATAGAGCGCATTGGTATTGGCATTATCTCCTGCGTAAGCTTTCTCGAAATAACTTGCTGCATCACCAAAATCTCCATTCATCATGCTTCTTTGTCCTAACCTTTCAAAAGATTCCTGTCCTAAAACTAATCCCGGAAAAACAATGCAGCATAAAATAATCAGCTTATTCTTCATATCACTAATATAACTCTTTTGAGAACGATATAATTAACGATAATTAACGTATTTTATTTTTTATTCCTATTTAAAAACACTGACTATTTAACAGGAATTTCTATAAAAAACAACAAACTATTATAGATAATCTTGATTTATTTCGTACAATTGATATTGGCATAACTGTTGACTTTAGTCAATATCATAAAAAAAACATTAGAGCCGCAGCATTTCTGCCAATTTGACGTTTTTAAAAAAACTATAGTATGAGTAATTTCGATAATTTCGATTTCAATCAAGCATTGCCCTTAATAAATGAAGATACAGAGTTCTTTCCGCTAATGTCTCAGGAAGACGAGGAGGAGATGAATAATGAACAAACCCCGGAAGTTTTATCTATTTTACCTCTTAGAAACACGGTACTTTTCCCTGGTGTTGTTATCCCTATCACCGTAGGGCGAGATAAATCTATTAAACTGATAAAAGACGCTTACAAAGGCGATAAAACCATTGGCGTTGTAGCTCAGCAGGATATTAATGCAGAAGACCCTACTTTTGCCGAGCTTAACAATATTGGTACAGTGGCGGTAATTATTAAATTATTGCAAATGCCAGACGGCAATACCACCGTAATTATACAAGGGAAAAATAGGTTTGAACTGGGCACAGAAATACAAAGCGAACCTTATTTTAAAGCCACAGTAACCAAATTTGAAGAAGTACGCCCTAAAATAGATAAAGAGTTTAAGGCTATGATAGCTTCTATTAAAGAGCTGTCTATACAAATTATACAATACTCGCCCAACATTCCGTCTGAAGCTGGTTTTGCCATAAAAAACATAGAAAGCACTCCTTTCCTTATCAATTTCATATCATCCAATATGAACGCTTCTGTGGCAGAGAAACAGCAGATGTTAGAGGTGGCGAATCTGCGCAGCCGGGCAGAAATGGTATTGCAGCATCTTACCACAGAACTGCAAATGCTAGAGCTGAAAAATCAGATTCAAAACAAAGTAAAAACAGATTTAGACAAGCAGCAACGCGATTATTTCCTTAATCAGCAGCTAAAAACCATACAGGAAGAACTGGGCGGAAACTCTCCTGACATGGAAATCGAAAATCTGCAAAAAAGAGCAGGGAAAAAGCAATGGAGTAAAGAAGTGGCAGATCATTTTAATAAAGAGCTGGATAAACTGGCCAGAATGAACCCTGCCGCTGCTGATTACTCGGTACAGATTAATTATCTGGAGGTATTACTGGAGCTGCCCTGGCGTTATGCTACCAAAGATAATTTTGACCTGAAAAGGGCGCAAAAGATATTAGATAAAGACCATTATGGTTTAGATAAAGTTAAAAGACGTATTATAGAATATTTGGCGGTTCTAAAGCTTAAAAGCGATATGAAAGCGCCTATTCTTTGTCTGGTAGGCCCTCCTGGAGTTGGAAAAACATCATTGGGGAAATCTATTGCCAAAGCCCTGGGCAGAAAATATGTGCGTATGGCTTTAGGTGGCGTTAGAGACGAGGCAGAAATTAGAGGACACCGCAAAACCTATATTGGCGCTATGCCGGGCCGGGTTATCCAGTCTATTAAAAAAGCCGGAAGCGCTAATCCTGTTTTTGTTTTGGATGAAATAGATAAGGTAGGAAACGATTTCAGAGGCGACCCTTCTTCTGCCCTTCTGGAAGTTTTAGACCCCGAGCAAAACAGCGCCTTTAACGATCATTTCTTAGAGGTAGACTATGATTTGTCTAACATTATGTTTATTGCTACAGCCAACTCTTTAAGCAGTATACAACCGGCCTTGCTAGATCGGATGGAAGTGATAGAAGTAAACGGCTATACTATTGAAGAAAAGATAGAAATTGCCAAAAAACACCTTCTTCCTAAACAAAAAGAGCAGCATGGCTTAAAAGCTAAAGACGTTAACCTTAAATCTCAGATAATCGAAAAGATTATTGAAGATTACACCCGCGAGTCTGGTGTACGTGGTTTAGAAAAGAAAATAGGTGCAGTTGTTAGAGGTGCAGCAACTAAAATTGCTATGGAAGAGCCTTACAACACCAGCTTTAACGCAAAGGATATAGAAGAAATTTTAGGTCCGCCAATTTTTGACAAGGATTTTTACGAAGGCAATGATGTTGCTGGCGTGGTTACCGGTCTTGCCTGGACACAGGTAGGTGGCGATATTTTATTTATAGAAGCCAGTTTAAGTCCGGGTAAAGGCAAAATGACCTTAACAGGAAATTTGGGCGATGTTATGAAAGAATCTGCCACCATTGCCATGGCCTACATTAGAGCACATGCACCGTCTTTTGGTATAGACCACCGCATTTTCGACCAGTGGGATGTGCATATCCACGTTCCGGCAGGTGCTACACCTAAAGATGGCCCATCGGCAGGAATTACCATGCTAACGGCTTTAACATCTGCATTTACGCAAAGAAAAGTAAAAGAACATTTAGCCATGACAGGCGAAATTACCCTACGCGGAAAAGTATTGCCCGTGGGTGGTATTAAAGAAAAAATACTGGCGGCAAAAAGAGCTAATATAAAAGACATTATTCTTTCTAAAGCTAACAGAAAAGATATTTTAGAGATTAAAGAAGATTATATTAAAGATCTTAATTTCCATTATGTTACTGAAATGAGCGAGGTAATAAAAATAGCTTTGCTAAACCAGAAAGTTAAAAATGCTTTAGATATTTAGTTGATTGGTAGTTAGACCTTAGTGATTAGTAAAAATCGTCTGGACGGATTGAGTTCAGACGATTTTTTTATTTTAATTGTTCCAAAGGGCCTTCAATTTTGCGGATATTTCTGCTGGCAACCTGTGTATAAATTAGCGTTGTTTTATATCATGGGATAAGGAATTTCAGCCCATAAATAAGAAATTATTAATAAGAAAAGCCCCTAAACACTTATAAATAATACATCAACGCAATATTATACTAATCCTCTAAGGTAAGCTTCCTTCACTAATCCAACTGTATTTTTTACGTTTAGTTTTTGACATAGGCTTAACCGGTGCGATTCAACGGTGCGTACACTTAAAAATAACTTATCTGCTATTTCCTGGTTAGCATATTCCTGTGCAATCAATGCCAGTATTTCATTTTCCCTTTTAGTGAGCTGAACGATAGTATTTGTCTTTTTACCAAACACACTTTGTTGCAGAATAGAATTCTGCAGTTTTTTATCCAGATATTGCCCTCCATTAAAAACCTCTTCTATTGCATTTAATAAAGATTCTTTATCTGTTCCCTTAAGCAAATAACCAGCAGCTCCGTTACGCATCATCTTCCTTACTAAAAAAACCTCGTCATGATTGGTTAATGCGATAACTTTAATGTTGGGGAAATTTGTACAGACCATTTTACATAAGTCTACACCATTGATATCAGGCAGTTCAATATCCAACAACAGCACATCTATCTGTGTATTGGTTAAAGCTGAAAGCAAAGCATTTCCGTTTAAAGCAGTTAAAGCTACTGCAAAACCGTCGCAACTCTGTAGCATATTTTCTAAGCCATTAAGGATTAGTAAATGATCATCTGCTATGGCTACTCTAATTTCCCTGGACTCTAATGACATGATTATCAAATATAATTTAAAGACACAAACTAAACAAAATTGAAACAGACGCCATTCAGTACTTCTACTGAGTTTTTTTCTTGCGTGTTACTACTCTAAACATTCTATGGATGGCGATATAGCTTTGCAGGGTTTTATAAGCTATTGCTTTACACATAATTTTATTGAACATGAAAAAAACATCACTATTTTTAATTATCGCATTTGCTGCAAATACAGCATTTTCGGAAATTCTTAACAAAGAGTCTGCAGAAGTTCCAACAAAAGACAAAATTTCTGTAAGTAAAAAAGACCAGACACTTAATAAAAGTCTTACTAATGTAGAAACTTTAGAAACCCTGCCTATAAAGACTATGTCTACTACGGGCGACAATGGCTACAAAACAGCTTTAGGTCTAAAATTTTTATGGGGAGTTGCCTTAACAGGAAAACATTTTTTTAAAGATCAATATGCCGTAGAAGCTATTATAAGATTCAGGGGCTATTCTGGAATTGGTTCAGACATTAACCTTACCGCTTTATATCAATATCATAAAGATATAAAAGAACTGGAAGGCCTTAAATGGTACGCCGGAGGCGGTATTCATATTGGTAATTTCTCTTATAAAGATGAGTTTTCCTTTTTGGAAGGATATGGTGATTTTAAAAGAAACAACCTTTATTTCGGCTTAGCGGCAGTAGCGGGATTAGAATATAAATTCAAGGCTGCTCCTATTGCCATCAGCATAGATTGGCAACCTACTTTTTTGTTTAAAAATTACTATAGCAATAGTGGTTTCGGTGCCGAAGGTGGCGGTATAGGCATTAAATACACTTTTTAAACACATTTAATGTGATTTATATGGTTTAAAACTCGTTCTACTTATCTGAACGACTACACAGACTTAGAAATAAGTTGTCCTGAGGGGATAGTCACGTACAAAACCATATGAATGACGTTACAATTGGAGATTTGCTTTACCAAACACATCCGGGAAAGCAAATCTCATTATCATAATCTCTAAGTCTCAAGATTAACGAGATTGGCAAAAACATAAATCACTTTTTCTCAATTTATTCACTCCCTACATAAACATATGAAATACCTTTTAATTTCAATTTTTCTCTGCTGTGCATTGACTTTTATAAATTGCAGCAAAGATGGAAGCAATGCTGAGAAACAGAATGGCTTTTTACAAGGAACTGTTACCGACGGTAGGGGACTACCTTTGCAGGGCGTAAAGATTATCATAGACAACAGCCTATTCTTCAACCGTAATTTAAGTACCACTACCAATTCAAGCGGCACCTATAAAATAGCGATTCCTGTGGGTTCATGGTACGCTTTTGCACAATTACAAAAAATGTACAATGGTAAAAATTACCAGTTCTACCTGCATTCGGAAAATCCTGCAGGCTTTGGCAAAGAAGGGGGACAAAGAAACTTTTCATGGAAATTAACCGGAGAGAAACCCGAGCCTTTATCTGGCTATTATGGTGGACTGGTCACTTTTGACAACTACCCCGGTTCATATATTGAAGCAGAGCAGGATATAGAATTTACTTTCATCCCATCGGGAAAATTAATAGACGGCTCTGATGGGACAATACTTAAACTTAAAGCTGCAGATGCCCATCAGCTACATGATATTCCTATTGGGCGTTATCGGGTGTCTGCTTCATACCATGGTGAGCAGCTTTTATTAAGAAAATGGAATTCGGAAGAAGTATTCGCTCATGAAGTGATACTGGATTTTGAACCACAAATACCCCAACAATGTGACAATTGCTTCAAACTGGAATATAAATTAAACAGGGTGCTTTAAGGCCTGAGACAAAACTACTTTTCAACAATAATCGTAATATTATGAAAACCATTGTAAAAAACATTATTTCTAATTTTTTTTATGGAGCTGTACTGCTTATTATAGTCTTTAGCTCTTGTAAAAAAAACAGCTCATTGGATGATGAGGATATTTATCATTCAAGTGACGATTCTATTGCCATTGCATCATCTAAAAATAGACCGGGGCTTGGCGATAATGATGAAGATCCGGCGGGTACACCATGGATACTTCCGCCAAATATCCGGATAGTAGAAAGACCTCATTATCGTTTCAATCCGGATATTAACAAACTTTATGGTCATGTGAACTTTTTTTATGTTGATATCAATCTGGTCAATGATAACATGCCTGGAACCGCACCGGTAATCGTAGAATTTCCGCCCGGACTGGTAGTTATCAGTACAGAGCATGATAAGCAAAACGGTCTTTCTACAGAACGTTTTTTTATATCTGTCCCTCCTACGCAAACCGGTACAGGCGGACGTGACACCACAACTATCTATCTTGGCGTAGCCTGTTTAAATTATGGCAGATCTATGCCCTGGTATGACAATGAAGGCGAAGAATTAAATTACCCGATTTCCCGTAATAATTTCCACCGCTTTACAGTAACCACCGACCCCAATTTAAAGAAACTATTGGCAGAGCTTAAAGATAAACCTGGGCTGAGATTGACACAACATTGGAATCCTATGCTTGCCCACGAAGAAGATTATATTACACCCGAGTGGATGAAGATCTACAACCTGATTTCTGATATGATCTGGAATGTTACCGATGGCCCTGGCATCACTAATAAAGAATTACGGGAGCTTAGGAAAAAGTTAGAGCCTTACCGTTAACAGTAGTATTGTCATCAGCGAAATACTGACTGATATCCAATTCAAAAAATATGGTCGAACCTTTCCCGGAAGCGGAGTTGATCTCACAGCGGGCATTCAACAAAGCTGCCCGGGCAAAAAGGTTTTCCAGTCCAATACCCTTCTTTTTTGCTTCACTTAATTCGAAGCCTATACCGTTATCTTCTATAGCTATACTCATTTGATTTTCATAAACGGTAAGCTGTACAATACCTTGAGATGCTTCGGAATGCTTAATCATATTGCTGATTACTTCCTGTACCATTCTGTAAATAAGCACCTGCTCGGTTTCTCGCAATATAGGTATTTCCCCTATCACATAGCAGCTTAATTCAAGCCTGTCATGGGCAATACGGCTACAATAGTCTTTTAAAGCATATTCCAAGCCTTCGTTAAGCACAATTTCTGGGGCAAGGTTATGCGATATATCCCTTACTTCCTGCACAGCATCTTCTATCAAAGAGATAGCCTTTTCCTGAAAAAGCACATCTTCACCTCTCAATACGGGTTCCCAATTTCCGAGATGCATTTTTGCAGCGGTAAGCATGCTGGCTACGCCGTCATGCAACTCTCTAGCTGTTCTGGCCCGCTCCTCTTCTTCTCCTTTCAATCTTGCCAATAGCAATTCTGCCGTTTTCCTGCTTTCCAAAATCCTGCTCTTTTGCCTATGCAGTATATAAACAATTAAGCCAGCCAGGCATATTACCAGAGAACCTAGCCCTAACACAGCAATCCACTTATTTTTACGTTCCAGTTCGTTTTTCTGATTACTTATTTGCAGGCTTTGCTGTGCAATTGCTTTTTCTTTTAAAGAGGTTTGGTATTTTATTTCCATTTCATGAATGGCAGATCTGGTTTCATTGCTTGTAATGGAATCTCTAAAAGCATGATGCTTTTTTCTAAAGTTAAGGGCAGACTGATAATCGTTTAAATGTTCTTTAAGTTCTGAGCCTAAAAGATACATTTCAGATAGTTCACTTAAGGGGAATTGCCCTTCTGCATCTTTTATATTTTTATCAAAGAATAGTGCTGCTTTTTTATATTGCCCAAGGTTTTTGTAAGACAGCGAAAGCCCATGAAATACGTATATCTCATAATCCGGAGGTGCTTCTTTTAAATATCCATGTGCTTTAAGAAACATATTCAGCCCATCCTTATATCTGTTCTGTCTGTTATAAATATCCCCCAGATTGATATAAGTGGTCAATATTAAATCTATATCTCTCAAATGTTCTCCTATAGCCAGCGCTTCTCTCAGATGCTTAATTGCATATTCCTGCTTTCCGCTAATCACTTCACTTAGAGATAAATTAATGAGGCTTTTCCCTATACGATCTTGCTTTTGCATCCGGACCGCTATATCATGCCCTTTTTTAGCGTAATAGAGACTCTTTTCGCCATCGTTAAGGTTATAAAAAAGAGATGAAAGGTTTGTATAATATTTTTGTTGATTTTCATTATCGTTTAACGACTCGGACACTTTTAAGGCTTTTAAAAAGCTTTCTGCAGCTTCAGATAATTTTCCCATTTCCTGATATTGCACTGCCATATTGTTATAGGCATCAGCGGCTTTTTGTTTATTACCGTTTTTCAAGCTAAGCGATAGTTGCTGTCTGGAAATTTCAAGTGCCTCTGCATATCTTAACTGGCGATATAAAAAACCGGTATACTTACCTGTATACTCCAGAAAGCCACGATCAAATTTAATATCAAGTGCCAGTTTTCCTGCTTTTTTATAGCTGTCTTCCGCCTCTGTAATTTTATTATCAGAAAGCAGCTTTCCAGCATGTTTCAGCATATCCAGTATCTCCGTTGTATCTGCCTGGTTTACTGTTGCAGAAAAGCTTTGATGATTATACAAACACATCAGCAAACAGAAACTTACTGAAACTAATCTGTATAAGTAATTATCATAATTTAAAGCCATACTTATATTCTGTCTTATTTGTTTATAATCAGCCTGGTGTGCAGATAAATTCACATAAGTACCAAAAAGCCAATTTAGGTAATTCTACTGATTTTCAAGCCCTCTCTTAAAACTACTTTTGACCGTTATAAACTCAATTTATTACAGTCACATGAAAACATTTTTATTAAAAAAAATCTGGCTCATAAAAAGCAGCCTGTTTATTATTATTTGTTTTATACTTTGCGCACCCAGACTTGCAAATGCGCAAAGCTGGCAGGCAGTCGGTTTTAACGATTTTGCGTCTGCTAGCGATGGTATTATTATTCACTCGGCTTCTGCTACTGATAATAACGGCGATTTATATATCGCTTATACAGCTACTTCTAACTCCAATACTATTTCTCTAAGAAAATTTAATAAATCTACTTCTGGCTGGGAAAATATTGGCAGCGGTTACCTGACAACGAATGGCATATCTAACCTTGCCCTAGCTATTGCTACTGACGGCACTTTTTACGTAGCATACAGAGGTTATACCGTAAATACGCATCTTACGCTTATGAAATTTTCGGGAACCGATTGGGCAAGACTTGGAGAGACTTTACCTACCGGCTACGGGAGTGACATTGCTTTGCAATTAGACAAGAACCAAATTCCTTATGTCTCCTATCATACCAATGTACATAGCGGTGCAAGGGTAGCAAGAATGGTTAATAATTCATGGGAAATTGTTGGTGCTAACTATCTGTCGTCAGGATTAATATATGATATACACCTTGAATTTGACAGCAAGAATACACCATATGTAGCTTTTCGCACACCTGAGGTAAGCAATCGGACCATGTATGTTGCCAAATTTGTCAACAATAACTGGGAAACACTTGGTAGCACTGCCATTATCCAGTCCTACCCCATCGCGATGACTTTTACAATCTCTGCGCAGGATATACCTATTATTGCATTTAATACTACCTATTCGGTTTATGCAAGACAATTTAATGGCACCAGCTGGGAAAATAGTGGTGGTTATGCTGTGCTTGACGGCAATGGCATCAGCAACTTAAAAATAACTACTTCTGAGAATGGCGAACCTTACCTTTTTATTTACGAAAGAAACATACAAGCCAATACGAAAAAAACGTGGGTTATGAAGCGCAGACATCTTGCTTCATCCTGGGAGCAAATTGGAAATACTCATCACATACAGGGGACCGTAGAAGATGTAAATCTGTTGTTTAACAAATTTGGACAATTATTTCAAATAACCGATGAAGGCCAGCCTGCAAAGGTTGTTGTAAGAACTTATGACGCTGACACAGACATATGGGCTATTTTTGGTATCTCGGGTGTTACCAGTTCTTACACCTCTTATTTTGCACTGGCTCTTGATCATCAGTTTACACCCTACATTGCTTACAGAAATGCCAATAACAAAGCTGCATTGCAAAAATTCAATGGAGCTGTATGGGAAGATATTGGGATAGCTGGCGAGTTTTATCATGCGGGGAAGGGGGAAGTCTCTCTGGCACACCATCAAACCAACGGAACGCCCTATACTTTATTTGGCAGCGCAGCAGACGATGGCAAAGCAACAGTGTATAAGCTTTCAACTGCTAATGTGTGGAATAAGGTTGGCACAGCCGCCTCTACAGGAAGAATAGCTGCTCCTGCTATGATCATCAGTAGCGGCACCCCTATAATAGCTTATACAGATGATGCTTTTGAAAGCCGTATAGTTGTAAAAAGGTATCATTCTGCTACATCTGTTTGGGAAAACATAGGCAATTCTGGTTTGGGGGCAGTAAATGCAAAAAATATATTGCTTGCAGAAGACAAAAATGGCATGCTATATCTCTCTTACCAGACACCGGAAAACAGCGCCTCTTTGATGCGCTTTAATGGAAACTCGTGGGAAAATCTAGGTAATATACCCGGTAATGTTTCTAATTTTTCTATGGCACTGTCTGTAAATAATACGCCATATATAGCCTATCAGACTTCAGGTCAGGATGGTACTATAGTGGTGATGAAGTATAACAGCGACAGCAATATGAAGAACAATACATTTTGGGAAAAGGTTGGTAATTTAGAATCTGATGGATTTGAGACAGGTTCTATTCATTTGATTTTTGATAAAGCTGGTAATCCGATTGTAGCTTATACAAATAAAAAGGTGAACAGGCAGGCTGTTGTGAAAAGGTTTTACGGCAATGAATGGCAATCTTTGGGTGAGGCAAATCAGCTGTCACAGGGAAATATCAGTATGGTGAAAATAGCTATTTCTGATGACGGTAAACTTTATACGGCCTATAATTCACAGGATATTTTTGTAAAATCCTTCGATACTACTACCCTTCCTGTCAAGCTGCTTTCCTTTACTGCTAAACAGTACGCTACTTATATACGATTAAACTGGCAAACCGCATCGGAGAAAAATTCGCATAGCTTTGACGTAGAGAAAAGAACGGACAAAACGGCTTTCAGGAAAATAGGTTCTGTAACTGCTGCGGGAAATTCCAATGAAAAACTATCATATAGCTTTAATGATTATGATACAAATACATCAGAGAAAACATATTACAGGTTGAAACTTACAGATCTCGATAATTCCTTTGAATATAGTGACGCTATTGTACTTACCGCTCAATCCGCAGCGGAAAAAACTATCATTTACCCTAACCCTGCTTCTTCTGTGATCAACATTTCACGCAAATCTAGCAATCCAATCGATAAATCGTTAAAGATTACAGATGTCCTGGGACAGGTATGTATACAAGTCGATGGCGCAGAGAGGCAAATAGATATCAGCATGTTAAAGCCGGGAATTTATTATCTGAGTACTGATGAGGAGATTATTCCGTTTGTTAAAAAGTAGTATTTTATATTTTCAGATTGCGGAATAAGATGCTGTTTAAAAAGCTAAAGAACACAGTTCATTCCGACGACTTTAGGAGGAGAAATCCCTTCCTAAAGTACTCGAAAGAGAGATCCTTCTGCTCTTCCCTATCAAGTCAAGGACATGCTGCGAAGGACAGCAAAAGAAGGATAGCAAAAAGAAGGACAGCAGAGCCGAAGTCCTCGTTAAAAGGCGGATTTCGGCTCTGCTTAAATATGACAGCGCTTTTAAAATTGATGGGATTAACTATAATATCTTAACGATTTTCCTTTCTGAGGATTTTCCCCTGATTATTTAAATGGACGTTATAATCGAAATCATCAGAAGATATTTCCACCAAATAGAATGTGCCCTCTTTATGGTCATGTGTAAGAGTATAATTATCTGCTTCAAAACCTTTGTTCAGAAATTCTTTTTTTATAGTATTCATGATAGGTGCAGGAACCTTTGCAGTTTGCAATGCTTCAGACGTTCTAAGCCAGTTCCCCTTCAGATCGACCTCTATCATCTGAAACAAATCTTTTGAAAGAATGGTTGCGATATATTTTCCGCGACTTTTATCTGTAACCCAGGAAGAAATTTTTTGTCCGCCTGCTTTTGCTTCCGCTACTGATTTAACATGAGCAGGTATTTGCTGAAAACTTTCTGCTCTAATGCATTCCAGACCCACATATAAAAAAAATACCGCAGCGGCTATGATCTTTTTAAAATCTGAAAGCTTAATTTTTGTTATGTTTTTTGAAGACAGTTTATCCATGTTTTTTATTTATTGTTCGTTACAAAATTATTTACTTTCTGTCCGCTGTTTCCAGGTATATCTACCAGAATATAGTATTCGGTATTTCTACTGAAGATACGCTGCCAAATCACGATAGCTCACAAATAATTGATAACTATACTTAATACAGTAGATTACAACTTTGAACAAGAATTACATTTATGTATTGTAAGCTTTATTTACCCCTTTTTCGTGAACAGCCTGTTGCTTATCCGGCGTTATTTATTTTCTCCTGGATTCTTTCAATTTGCTTTATATGCCTAATCATATGATTTATGTAAAATTGAAATGTATCACCTAATTTCAGTGTTATCAGACTGGAGATAGAAGTTTTAATTCTCACACCGTTCAAACTCACATTACGGGAGTAAGCGAGCAAATCCAATAATCTCAGTTGTTGTTCAATAAACTTGTCTATAACACCTTTATCAAGCCTGGCATTTAAGGGATTTTTATCTTTAAAAGTTCTCATCTTATTTAACTTCTCTTTGGGTAGCATACTTTTAGCAAAGTAATTCCCTAAAATTCCGCTCTTAAATACAACATCAGAACCTGTTTTCGAACTTTTCATCTTATTTTCAATTTGGGGCAGGTAAAAGTTACCATACAAATTCAAATGCTCTAAACACTCTAAGATGCTCCAGGAAGTTGCGCTTTCTTTCCAGGTTAAAGTTTGTAAATCATCAGCTTTTAATTTTTCAATTTGATGCATGAGCTGCCTTACCCGCTCAATGTGTGATTGTATTAAGTTTTCTGATTGCATGACTTATAGTTTTAGCAAAGTTCAAAAAAACTATTTTGAGAATATTGATTAAAGTCAAGACTTTTTAAGTCGTGACAATGTTTCTGCGCTCATTCTTAAATAATTTGAAATATACTTGGCAGGGATTTCCTGAAAAAGTTGCGGACTTCTTTTCAATACTCTTTCATATCTTTCTTTTGGAGAATTTGTCAATATATCAACTTCGCGTTCCAACTGTTGAAGGACTAAATCTTCCAAAATTTTATTCCATAAAGTTTTGTTACCTTCTATTTCTAAGAATTTATTGATTTGGCTTTTTGTAACAACTTTTAAAACTGTATTTTTAATTGCCTGAATGAATAGACCAGAAGGCCTACCAGTTAAAAATGAATCTAATGCGACAATGATATTTTGTTTATATCCAAACCTGATTGTTTGTTCTACATACTCATCTAAGACAAAAATTCTTAAACTGCCACTTATAATGTAATACAGATTTGTATCGATACTACCTTTTACTTTTAAAAACTGGTTTCTGTTTAGGATTATTTTGTTCTTAGAAAGTTCAATAAGTTCTTTCATATTTTATTTAGCTTGTTTGTATTGAGCATGTAGAGACTGACTAGCCCATATGCAATCATCTATAAATTATAATATAAATTTAAAATAGCATTTAATTTTTTCAGATTGCCCAAAATATTAGTGTAGCTAAAATTAATAACTATTCTATGTTTTTTTACCATTCTTTATGCTACTTGAATATTCTTAAAAAAATAGTATCAAATTGATTAAGTAAGGTTTGCTGATAAAAACACTTCGATAGATTGCAGTCAGCTTTATAACCTACCCCAATCAATCTAAAATACACTTTGCTATTGATGAAGTCACGTACTGCAGTATCATATCCTCTGAACTAGATGTTTTCTGGTTTTGAAGTTTTGTGGGTAAAAATCTTTTAGCTTTTTATGGTTTATTGAAGGTATGTTCTGCAAAGTATTGACTGAAATAGGTTGGCCTCAGTTTCTTAATATCAAATTTTGGCAACTGACACCCAAAAAACGAGAGCAAACTTTACCCTTATGTTTTCAACGAGAGTAAAATTTCAGTATCCCTTTATTAGAGATGAGGGGTAAAATTTACACTTGAACAAAATGAGAAAATTTGACCGCAAAACACCGTATAATGACTTGCTGTTGCTACCGCCGAAGGAAGACATCGAAACGGAATTTCACGCAATTATCCCTTTATAAACTCTACCAAAAAACCGAGTATTTTTATAGCCTAAGGTAAGGTTGATTGCTATTAAGACAGCGTAGTATTACCATAAAATCGTTTTGTATAGCATACCCGTGTATATATCTATTGCCAATAGATAAAATTACTCCGTATGCTTAATCTCTCTAAGATTTGCTACCTCTTTTAAATCAAAAGGAGTTTCCTGATACACAAAATAGTTCAGCCAGTTGTTGAATAATAAATTCGCATGGCTTGTCCAGCACACCAATGGAGGATTTGCAGGATTGTTTTCCCGATAATAATTCTGAGGCATATTTACAGAAAGCCCTTTTTTAACATCTCTCATATACTCATCATGCAGTGTAAGCGGCGAGTATTCAGAGTGTCCGGTAAAATAAAACTCCCGCCCACCCCTTGAAGCTACTATTGCAATACCTGCATCCGGAGATTCAGACAGAACCGTAATTTCATCTTTCTCCAAATCTTCTCGCTGTATAGTAGTATGTCTGCTGTGCGGAATAAAAAACTCGTCATCAAAACCTCTAAACAAAGGATTTATCTTTTCTGTTGCCGTATGTTTAAATACACCGAAGAGTTTCTCTTCCAACGGAACTTTCCTTACTCCGTAAAAATGGTAAAGAGCGGCTTGCGAAGCCCAACAGATGTATAGCGTAGAGGTAACATGTTTTCTGGCCCAATCAAATATGGCAGTAATTTCATCCCAATAAATCACCTCTTCAAACTTCAACATTTCTACCGGAGCACCCGTAATAATCATACCGTCGTAATAGTTTTCCTTTACTTCGTTAAAACTTTTGTAGAACATTTCTAAATGTTCTTCGGGCGTATTTTTAGGTGTATGAGAATCTAATCTTAAGAACTCGACCTCTACCTGTAAAGGATTATTAGACAGCAGACGGACAAAATCTGTCTCTGTAGTAATTTTAAGAGGCATGAGGTTTAAAATAAGCAAGCGCATCGGACGAATATCTTGAGTATCTGCTCTCAAACCACTCATCACAAAGATGTTTTCTTTCTTTAATAATTCTATCGCTGGTAGATTATCTGGTATCTTAACTGGCATATGCTATTCCCCTTATCCTACTTAATTTTTATTGGGTGCAAAAATATAAAGAATAAATTGGAACTTAAAAACCGAAGTAGTTTGTGACGGTGTACTGATGCTTTTTTATCAGCTGGCGCTTGCTATAGATTTCACTGCTAATAAATCTATTTAAACCATCGGTTGGCATAACCTAGCTACAGCCAGATAGAATGCCTCATCACATGGCAGAATTCCTAAAAATTAACAGCCCTGACATATAATTACCCCTAAAATCTTTCTCCGCAGAAGTCTTTATAGATAGACGCCATTACCTTAGTGTAAAATAATCAGGAGCTTAGCGCTCACCAAATAACTTTTGGCTACCGCAATAAAATTTCATTTAATATTTGGAACTTTAGTTTTTTCTTTCTTTATTTAACCAATCAAAACTTAAAACAACTTATCAATAGCAATGGGAGATTACGAAAACAAAGAGAGAGAAGAGGTTTTTTCTAAAAAGGTAAGAGCTGGTAAAAGGACTTATTTCTTCGATGTGAAAGCTACAAGGTCTAATGATTACTATGTTACCATTACAGAAAGCAAAAAAAGACTAGAGGATGGTGTGTTTGTAAAACATAAAATTTTCTTATACAAAGAAGATTTTGAAAAATTTGCAGAAGGCCTTGCAGAAACTGTTGAGTATATCAAATCTCACCAGGATGTAGTTGAAAAAAGATATGAATTTGCTACTGAAGAAGTTGGCCAAAAAGTAAATGACGATTTTTCTTTTGAAATATAAGTAGCTCTATATACTTTTAAAGACCTAAGCTACAGACGTCTGTGGCTTTTTTTATTTCATACTATTTCAAAGAGTTAATTTTAAGCAGCTATAGTTTTTTTAAACTATTATATATACATTTGAAATAATTAACAAATATTACAATGAACAATGGAACAGTAAAGTTCTTTAATGTAACCAAAGGTTTTGGTTTTATTAAAGAAGACGGAACAAACAAAGAGTACTTTGTACATGTTTCGGGTCTGATTGATGAAATCAGCGAAAATGATGAAGTAACTTTTGACCTTAAAGAAGGTAAAAAAGGATTAAATGCAGTGAATGTAAAACTAGCTTAATTTAAAAAGCAGTTATAAGTTATATAAGCTTACATTTAAAAAACTCATTGAAGAACCGCTTTTCTAAAGCGGTTTTTTTATTTGATACCGAACGTATCTTCTGACCAACATCATTATAATAACTTCTAGTTTTTACGATATTTGCTAAATGGGATACAAAAATCTAGCAGAATGCGTTAACGACCTGGAGAAACACGGGCATTTAGTACGAATTAAGGAAGAAGTAGATCCTT
>PJUF01000660.1_pt1 | contig 22545 bp, 20 predicted proteins | sample 1512191 | NCBI WGS metagenome assembly PJUF01 (sample SAMN08177673, study PRJNA422409) | Feces metagenome, whole genome shotgun sequencing project. | isolation source: Chicken feces (3) enriched on wood chips | host: Gallus gallus | place: USA: Madison | collected 2015-01-15 | reverse complement strand
TCTCTATCGTACCAATGCCCAGTCCAGAGCGATGGAGGAGGCTTTGCGCAAGATTAATATACCTTATAAAATCTACGGGGGCACCTCTTTTTACCAACGGAAAGAAATCAAAGATCTGATCGCTTATTTTCGGCTGACCTTTAATCCCAACGACGAAGAGGCACTGAAGCGGGTCATCAATTATCCGCGCCGTGGTATAGGTGATTCAACGATCGAAAAGATCATGATTGCCGCAGATCAAAATCAATACCGTATATGGGACGTGGTTGCCAATGCAGCTCATTTTCTGGACGGAAGGAGTGCAAGCTCTGTCGGCGGATTCGCACAGATGATACAGAGCTTTCAGGCATTAGCCAAAAATAATAATGCTTTCGATACTGCGATGCACATTGCACAGCACTGTGGTATACTCAAAGAGCTGTACGAAGACAAATCCGTCGAAGGTCTGGCACGTTATGAAAACATTCAGGAACTGCTCAATGGCATTAAGGAGTTCTCAGAACGGGAAGATATCGAAGACAGAGGCCTGGATGTCTATATGCAGGATATTGCGCTATTGACCAACGATGACAATGACAAAGACCCCAATGCTGATACGGTATCCCTGATGACCATACACTCTTCCAAAGGTCTGGAATTCCCGGTAGTGTTTATCGTAGGGCTCGAAGAAAACCTGTTCCCATCGCAGCTGTCGCTCAACTCCCGGTCAGAATTGGAAGAAGAACGTAGACTTTTTTACGTGGCTGTTACCAGAGCTGAAAAAAAATTGCTACTTTCGTATGCTACTTCGCGATACCGCTGGGGGACACTCAATAATTGTGAACCCAGCCGTTTTTTGGATGAACTGAATCCCGCCTGTCTTGCGTTGGATTTCAGACCTAGACAAACTTCTGCTTCTGCCGGAAGTTTTCAGGGCGAACGCATCGCCTGGCAGCAAAAAGACAGCGATGACATGTTTTCGAAACCTAAGCCCAAGCCCATGGTAAAGACGACATCCATCCTGCCCAAGGCCCACAAACCTACAGCGGGTTTTGCTCCTTCGGACACTTCAAACCTTCAGGTCGGCATGGAAGTTGAACATGAACGATTTGGATTTGGAAAGGTGGTCAATCTCGAAGGAAACAAAGGAGATATAAAAGCAACTATTTTCTTTAAAGAGTTGGGTCAGAAACAATTGTTGCTTAAATTTGCAAAACTTAGAATAATTCAATAAGAAAATACCAAAACGGGATCTTAATCGTTTATTAGGTACTTATATTAGCTATATGAACTTTGACTACAACAGCACTAGACCAAAATTGATCCTTGCAGAATATGGTCGCAATGTGCAAAATATGGTAGACTACATCTGTACTTTACCCACTAAGGAAGAAAGAAATAAACATGCGCAGATCGTCATTGATATGATGGGGGTGTTAAATCCACATTTGCGGGACGTCTCGGACTTTAAGCATAAACTTTGGGATCACCTACAGATTATCTCTGACTTCAAGCTTGATATCGATTCACCTTATCCAATTGCGACAGCCAAAAGCGTGAAGCACGAGGTAGAGCATCTGGGGTATCCGCAACATGCTATCAAGTACAAACACTACGGTTATACCGTGGAGAAGATGATCGAAAAGGCACTGAAGCTGACAGATGATACCAAGAAGGAGCAGATGGTATTAGGGATAGCCAACTTTATGAAAATGGCCTACTTGACCTGGAATAAGGATTCTGTGTCTGACGAATTGATCATTCAGGATCTGAAAGAACTGTCAGGTTACCAATTAACTCTGCCCGAAGGTACTGTATTGACTAAGCTGGATTTTAAAACGCCGCCTCCGGGTAACCGCGTGAAGGGTGCTGCGAATAGCAATTCAGGTAATAATAACAATAACAACAATAATAATGCTTCCGGACAGTCAAAGGGTGGAAGCAAGCCGCGCATCGCCAACAGCAACAATAATGCAAAGCGAAGCAATTTTAGCAACAACAACAATAACAACAACAGAAATAGAAAACCTCAGAACAACTACAGCAACAAAAGAGGCTAATTCTTCACTGAATATTAAAGAAGCGGGCAATTGCGAAGTGATTAAGATTTCTTTACAATTGCCTTCTTTTTTAGGGTAATACCCGTCCAGACAATGAATATGCAAAGCCTTAGGTGTTAGAGTAATGAGAAGATATCAGTTTTATAGATGAATGCATTTGAAATAATCGGTGGTAAACCGTTGAAAGGGGAAATTATTCCTCAGGGAGCAAAAAATGAAGCGTTGCAAATTCTGTCTGCAGTATTGCTGACCGAAGAACCCATGACAATCAGCAATATTCCGGATATCAAAGATGTCAATAAGTTGATAGACTTGTTGGGCGCGTTGGGCGTAAAGATTAACCGGATTGATAAGGATACATATGTCTTCGAAGCAAGGGATATTAATATAGACTATTTTCAGTCGCCCGAGTTCAAAGAGAAAGGTGGCGGTTTACGAGGCTCCATCATGATTGTGGGGCCTTTATTGGCCCGCTTTGGAAAAGCGGCGATTCCCAAACCGGGCGGTGATAAAATCGGGCGCAGGCGGTTGGATACCCATTTTCTCGGTTTTGAAAAATTGGGTGCTAAATTTGTCTATGATTCTTCAACACATTTTTTTAATGTGGACGCCACAGAGTTAAAGGGAAGTTACATCCTCCTGGATGAAGCTTCTGTAACGGGTACTGCAAATATTGTAATGGCTGCCGTTTTGGCCAAAGGCACAACAACCATCTACAATGCGGCTTGTGAACCTTATTTGCAGCAGCTTTGTAAGATGTTGAACCGCATGGGAGCAAAGATTACAGGTATTGGTTCCAATTTACTGACTATTGAAGGGGTGGAACGCCTTGGTGGAACCTCACACCGTATGTTGCCTGATATGATTGAGATCGGCTCTTTTATTGGTCTTGCAGCCATGACCGGTTCGGAAATTACGATTAAGGATGTGTGTTTCCAGGAGCTGGGAATCATTCCTTCCGTTTTTTCGCGACTGGGTATCCAGTTTGAACTAAGGGGTGATGACATTTTCATTCCCGCGCAGGATTCCTATGAAATTGATACCTTCATTGACGGTTCCATACTGACTATCTCTGACGCTCCATGGCCGGGCTTCACGCCGGATTTATTGAGTATCATCCTAGTAGTTGCCACACAGGCTAAAGGCAACGTCCTGATACACCAAAAAATGTTTGAAAGCAGACTGTTCTTTGTTGATAAGCTGATCGATATGGGGGCGCAGATTATCTTATGTGACCCACATCGTGCAACAGTGATCGGTTTAAATAAATCCCATCATCTGCGTGGTATCGAAATGACTTCACCCGACATCCGTGCCGGAGTGTCATTACTGATCGCTGACTTATCGGCGAAAGGCAAATCGGTGATTCACAATATTGAACAGATCGAACGCGGATATCAGGACATTGAAGAGCGCCTGCGTAGGCTGGGTGCTGACATCAAACGAGTAGATGTGGAGCCGAAAGGACATTAATCCTGTATACAAGACACAGATAACTATAAGGAACCAAAAAGCCCCGGATGTATTCCGGGGCTTCTTGCTTACGACCATCCGCCTCGTGCGGGTTGGCAGCGTGATTTCGTTGTCGGGAAGCCGAAGCAGGGCTGTTAAGCGAAACTTCTGGATCAGAATAAACAAATGCCTCCATAAGCAGTGCGCTTACTGAAGGCATTTGTTGTAATTCCTATGGATAACGCAATGACGGATTACATTAATGGAGCAGGAGCTTCTTCTTCAAACAAAGGAAATTCCTTGATGATATTATACCAAGTGATAATTTTCTTAATATCAGAAGTATATACACGGGATTCGTCATGGCCCGGAGCAACTTCACGAAAGAAATTCCGCAATGTCACGCCATCGGATTTCGTATCGGGCAGCGTTATTCCTTTTTCTTTGATGGTCTCAAACACATCCAAAAGACGGATTTCCTCTTCCTCACCGTATATAGTGATGTCTTCCAATGTAGCCATTTTGGTTGATGACAGGCTTACCACAGTTTTAATTTTAGCTTGATCCAGTGTTTCCAGAATGAAACCGCCTTTATTTTGTCCCACCAGTTTAAATAAGCCTGGCTTACCAGTAACAGACACTAATGCTCTTAAATTCATGTTTAAATTTTTTTAAATCTCCGGGAATTAATCTTCGATCACTTCAACTGATAAAATACGGTCTCCTTGTCTGATATCGTCCACTACATCAACGTTTTCGATTACTTTTCCAAAACAAGTATGGTTGCGGTCCAGGTGAGCCGTATTATTGCGGCTATGGCAGATAAAAAACTGTGAACCGCCGGTGTTGCGTCCAGCATGCGCCATGGACAATACACCTCTGTCGTGGTATTGGTTTTCTCCGGTCAACTCGCAGTCGATCTTATAGCCTGGTCCACCTGTACCCGGAATACCTGTTGCACCTTCGCGGGAGTTAGGGCAACCGCCCTGAATAACGAAATCAGGGATAACACGGTGAAAAGCCAAACCGTTGTAATACCCTGATTTGGCAAGCTTAATAAAATTCGCTACTGTATTTGGAGCATCTGCTGTGTAGAATTCCACAGTCATGTCGCCTTTCTCTGTTTTAATAATCGCTTTACTCATGTTCAAAAATTTTTATGAAATACAAAGATAAGATTTCGGACTGAAATGTGAAGTAAATAGTGGACGCCAAATTTTTTTAGAGCTTTCTTCAGTAAGTTTTTTTATCTGGACAAATAATATTAAATATTTTATATCTTTATGTTTATTAGCCAATTGTCGTGAACTGTAATGTCAAAACAGCAAAAATTAGTCATTCGGGAATGGTCGGAGGCGGACCGTCCACGTGAAAAATTATTGAGCCAAGGCCGCAGAGCACTCTCTGATGCCGAGCTATTGGCGATCCTGATCGGATCGGGATCCAGAGAGGAAAGTGCTGTCGCCCTATGCAGGCGTATACTCGCGGACGTGAAAAATAGCCTGCATATTCTCTCGACCATGGACGTCAAAGAACTGAGCCACTATAAGGGGATCGGCGAAGCAAAAGCGATTGCAATTGTTGCAGCGCTAGAACTAGGCCGACGTAAAAAAGATGCTCCCACAGAGGAAAAAAAAACCTTGAATAGTAGCAAGCGTGTATATGATTATGTGAAACCCATATTACAGGATCTGCCACATGAAGAGTTCTGGGCACTTTATCTCAATACCGGTTGTAAACTTTTGGATCAACAGCTTATTGGCCGTGGTGGAAATGATTTTACACCGGTCGATGTACGTATTATTCTACGTAATGCCCTGACGGTCAAAGCACACAGTATCGTATTGATACACAATCATCCTTCAGGTACGCTTCAGCCGAGCAATGCTGACAGAATTCTGACGCAAAAAATTGTGGCTGCATCAAAAATTATGGATATTCGAGTAAATGATCACCTGATCTATACAGACAACGGTTATTTTAGTTTCAGAGACGAGGGAATAATTGATTAGCTATAGCAAAATCTATATGAATAAAAACAGTATTGAGCGGTTTACCGACAGAGTGGTGGACTACGAAAAATATAGGCCCAGTTATCCGGAGGAAATTATAAAGATTCTTAAAGAGCGTATAGGTTTAACCAGAAAGTGGCTCGTTGCCGATATCGGAAGCGGTACAGGATTGTCTACCCAGTTATTCCTGGAGAATGGAAATGATGTTTTTGCAATAGAACCCAATCGGCAGATGCGGGAATCGCTTGTACACCATTTTAAGACGTATAGAAATCTCATCGCCTTGAACGCTACTGCTGAAAACACCTCGATCGAGCCGGGATGTGTCGATCTCATTTTCGCGGGACAGTCTTTTCACTGGTTTGACCGTAACGCCTGTCGTGTCGAATTCGATCGAATCCTGGCAAAGGATGGTCATATCGTACTGGCTTGGAACCAGCGCGACCCCGAGGATGCATTTCAGCAGGAATACGAACAGTTTTTATGCGATCATATCCCCAACTACAGATCCCTGACGCATAAGCATATTTCGGATCAGGATATACAGGAGTTTCTTGCTCCGAGACCTATGATTAAAGTATCGCTTCCCAACCAGCAAATCTTTGATCTCCGGTCTTTCTTGGGTAGAGTAAGGTCTTCGTCCTATTTCCCGAAAAACCAGACTGAAAACAAAAGTCTTTACGATGAACTACATGCGCTTTTTGACAGGTACGCCATATCCGAGAAAATTGTATTTAAATATATAACCGAGATCTATATCAGTTAGATTAAGATACAGGTATCTGCAGAGCATCTTTTGCTGTATTCCGATTCCGCCAGTCGAAAACTTTTCGGATGGATGACGAATGAAAAGGGAAGATCAAGATGATGAAAGTCAGCAACAGTCCCGCTATAAAAAGCCAGTTATAGCTGTCACGGATCGCCAACAGCGAGGATTGTATCTGTACGGTTTTACCCAGGCTGGCATGTCCGGCTATAAAAACGCTGGTCTTATCCATAAGCGTGGCGAGATGGTTTGCGTGTATAAGCTGTAGTCTATAATATCCATTCGCAAGCACATTGGCCCATACCACGGGCACCAGAAATGACCGGGTAAGTATCAGGAATACCAGGCCGGAGAGATAGTATCGGGATGGAATATTGCCCGCCATATAGACGCCGATGCCGATATAGGACGTGATAACGCCCATGCCTCTAAGAATCATGGGTAGCCAAAAGAGTGACTGGGCGGATTCAGAGCTGACAATATGGGCGAAGAAAAAGCTGGATAGCGTATAGCATAGAGCAGAGAAGGCCAGGATGAACTTGCATTTTTTCGTGATCCTGAAATATAGGTACGCTATCCCTGCACCGAGGATATAGCCAGGGATCACATAGGTGTTTACTGCAGCCGTTTCTTCGGGGTTGACTCCCAGCGTAATATTTAGTAAAGAGGTGTAGAGTGAGGTGGAACTATAAAAGATCCCGAAGAAAAATATAGTTACGACCGAAATGGGCAGAATCCTGGAAGCGAACGAGCTAAAATTCATCAGGGACTTCCTGATGAGCAGACTTCGGTTGACAAATAGGACGAGGAACGCTATGCTGGCAAGGCCCGTTATCAGGATCCTAGGAGAATGGAACCAGTTTTGCGTCAATCCATAAGTCGTAAAATACGAAAGATTCAGTAAGGAAATGCAAAGGAGGATATTGCCAAACCAGTCGTACTGGTATAATGGAATTCTTTTGAACTGCGAGGACTGCATAAACAGGATGCAGATCAGTAGGCCAATGCCTAATAGTATGTTCTGAAATAAAAATACAGCTTCCCAGTAGAATACGCCAGCTAAACGGGCGGCGATATAGCTCGCCAGGGCTGGTATGATCATCGTCATTGGATAATACACGGCATACAGCTGATAGCGCTCACCTCGCGGCATTAAAAATGGAATCATCTCTCCAATAATAGCCATGGTGACTATCATCTTGGCGCTTCCTACAAAAAACGTGGCCATGCAAATATTAATACCATTGCTCGCATGTTCGAGAATCATATTGGAAAAAAGCAGGATAACAATACAAGCAATCAGCACAGCTTTCTTCGAACTGAGCTTGAATAGGCGAAATACCAAAGGAATAGCGCACACCATACCGGCATAATAACAGTATGTTGCCATGCTGAGGTCAGCACTGATACCAGCGTAACCATTCATCACATAGGTGTTGATGGAGGATGGAATCCCGTTATTAAAGGAGAATATAATATTAAGTATAAATAGCAAGAAGAGTTCCCAACGAGGGGAGACCCAATCTCTGAAAATTCGATCTCTCATGATTTATTTAACACGTATGATGGCATTCATGCCGGCGCGGAGCAGATCTAAATCGGACTTGGCATTGGCCGCTGTAAAATTGATCCGTACTGGAATACGCTGTTGTACTTTAACGAAATTGCCGGTGGAATTATCGACGGGGACGGCAGCATATTTTGAGCCAGTTGCTTCTGAAATGGCTACGACCTCACCTTCAAAGGTCTTTCCGGGCAAGGCGTCCATTTCAATACTTACTTTTTTCCCGATCTGTATGTTTTTCATCTGACGCTCGGTATAGTTGGCCGTGATCCACTTTTGTTCATCACGTACGATATGAACGAGGGGTGTTCCATTCTGAACGAGCTGCCCTTGCTCAATAGTCCGTCTGCCCAGTACCCCATCATATGGGGCGGTAATGACGGTGTAGGAAAGATTTAGCTTTGCCAGATCAATGGCAGCCTGTGCCCGTTGTAATGACGCATCATTTACCGACAATTTTTGCTCCGATTCACGTGTGTTGAGTTTTGATGTCTGTTGCTGGGCAAGCAAGGCCTTGTATTTAGCCGCCATTGCCTCATATTCTGCCTTGATCTGATCAAACTGATAACGTGTTACTGCTTCGTCCTTCACGAGACTTGCGTATCTCCTGTAATTGGCCTCCATGTTGTCCAGACGTGCTTTCATCTCCTCGATGTTAGCGTTCACAATCGTGGTGCTGTTGTCGGCAATAGCTATGCCTGATCGGACTACGGTCCGGTTGGCTTTGGCATCCGACCACGCCGCCCTTGCATTCTGCAATAGAATCCTGTACTCCGAATCATCCAGGATGACAAGTGTGTCACCCCGATGTACTTTTTGATGCTCTTCAAATCGGATATCTTTGATATAACCACTGATGCGGGCATTGATCGGTGTAATATGGGCGTCCACCTGCGCGTCGTCTGTATAAACAGATTCGTTGATGTGGAAGAAGACCATAACGCCCCAAATGATAGTTACGGCGATCACTAAAGCGAATATGCTATTAATTACCCATATCCTTCTTCTTCTTTTTATCTCTTTCTCATTTAATGTTGGATTATTCATGGCTCATCGTTACTGTTCTACAACTTTTAATTAATCTCACGCCCGCATTATTGGGCGCCAATGATACGGGCCAACCTCTCCAGAAGCTCCGTGATTTCCGAGACTTGCTGTGGAGGAATTTCCCTTAAAATTGATGCGTAAAGATCTTGTTGTACCGGATTGAGCAGCGCTCTATAAGCGTGGCCTTTGTCCGTCAGTTCTATGAGATTGTTGCGCCTGTCGTGGGGATCACTGACACGTTTCACCAGTTCACGTTTACATAGATTGTCGATGAGTGGTGTGACACTGGCTTTATTTTTTTGGATAGCAGCCGCGATATCCTGCTGATTCATCTGCTCTCTTTTCCAGAGTACGGCCAGCACCTGCAGCATTTCGTACGTAATATCTAGTTGCTGCTCCTTAATTTTTTGGATGTAATATTGTTTTAAGCTTGTTCTTAGAGCAATGATACTATCCACCAAAGGTTTTACGGGATTGATCATTTCGTTTTTCATAGTGCAAAGTTAAATATAAAACAGTTAAATATCAAACTATTTATTCTTATGTAGTTAAATATATGTTAAACCTTCCTCGTCAGAAACTAATGGCATTTAAATTGAAAGTACATGAAAGATAAGTGAAAAAAAGTATGGTCAGAGTTGAATTCATATTCCTAAAGCGTTGTGTGCTTCTCCTGCCGATTTTAATTTGGGCAGGGAAGGCGAAGGGGCAGCAGTTACTGTCTTTTGGCAGTATCGGTATGGATTCCCGTTTCGTACAGCGTTGGATAGACCCTTTTTACCCGATAATAATGCAGCCGAATGATAGCGACCCTGATGTGGTGTATACTGCTTCAGCAGAAAACGCACACCTGCATACCGGAGCGACGCTAAAGGCGAAGGCAACAAAAAAGGTCTTCAATGTTTCGGAGTTTGGGGGAAATCATGCTCACCGCGTGCGCCAGACAGATACCATAGCTTACGTATCTTCATCTTCAGGCGCAGTGTATCGCGTTGCACTTGATAGAAAGACCCAAGAACGACATGATGGGAAACCAGTTTTTATCGATGCAAAAGGTGAAAAATATATTATCGATTCCAAATATCAAAAGAAGTTAATCAAGTAACCCTACTCAAAGTTAAAGTTACGTTTCCCTTTTAGTTTAGAGGCTCTTGCCAAGTATATCGAGCAAGTAGTCTTTGTCGAGATAGAATGCGTTTAAACTTCCCCCTTCCTCAAGGATACTGCTGCTAATTTCTTTTTTATGCTGTTGGAGCTGCTGTATTTTGTCTTCAACTGTATCGGGGCTGATCAGTCGAACGGCGGTGACCTGCTTTTGCTGCCCTATGCGATAGATGCGGTCGATGGCCTGTTGCTCTACAGCCGGATTCCACCAGGGATCCACTAGGTAGACCACATCGGCAGCCGTCAGATTCAGTCCTGTACCACCAGCTTTTAAACTGATGAGAAATACCCGTAAGTCCTGGTTAGACTGGAACTCGCTCACCAGCTGACCCCGATTTTTGGATTGGCCAGTCAGCATGAGTGTGGGAATACCGTTTTTGTTCAGTGCATGGCGAATGAGATCGAGCATACTGACAAACTGTGAGAACACGATGATTTTATGCTGTTCCTTTTTATGCTGGATTTGTTCGACCAGCATTTCGATCTTAGCAGAGTCCTCAGCCACAGTTAGCTCCTCGCCTTGGAGCAGTTTGCTTGAATTGCAGATCTGGCGCAATTTTGTCAGGCCCTTAAGAACGTGCATGGGACTCTTTCTAATTTCGTCACCGTCTTTGGCTGAGATAAATTCGCGGAATTCCTTTTCGTAGAGATCGTAGATACGCCGCTGGGCAGTCTTCATTTCGCAGTACAGCACAAGCTCATTTTTTGCCGGAAGATCCTCCAGTACATCCTGCTTGGTTCTGCGAAGGATAAAAGGCCTGATTTTTTCGCGCAACATTTGTTTTCTCTTTCGGTCGTGAAAAGCATCAATAGGCATGGTATAGACGTCCTTAAAATATTTTTTATCTCCCAAGAGCCCGGGGACAATAAAAGAAATCTGCGAAAACAAGTCCATGGTATTATTCTCAATGGGTGTGCCCGTTAAAATGATCCGGTTTCTCGAACGTAATAAGTTGACCGCTTTATAGCGTTGCGAATCTGGATTTTTAATTTGCTGGGACTCGTCGAGTATTACGTAGTTGAATGTATATTTTTTCAGTACATTGATGTCCGTCAGTAGATTATGATAGGAGATCAGTGCGATATCAGCATTGGCGAGCTGACCGGTCATTGATAGCCGCTTACTGCCATCCAGTACAAGAACCTCAAACGAAGGGAGAAATTGCTGGATTTCACGCCTCCAATTGAAAATTAAGGTTGTGGGAAGCACCAGAAGCGTAGGGTGAGCGTGTCCCAATTTCTTTTGTAGGGACAGAAAAGCCAAAACCTGTACGGTTTTTCCAAGCCCCATGTCATCAGCGAGACATGCGCCAAAATGGAGTTGATCCAGAACGCTAAGCCATTGTACTCCTTGTTGCTGATAGGGTCGCAGGGTTCCTGTGAAGCTGTCGGGGATTTCGGTTGGCGGGAGAGCTGCCCAAGAGGAAAGCCGGTGGCGAAGACTTTTTAGTTCGTCTGATACGGATTGATCAAGCTCGTTCGGACCGAAGATGTTGTCGATCTCGTTAAACCGATATTTGGGAATCTGGATAGATGAATCCTCGATGACCGTTGCAGCACTAAAGTAGCTTTCAAATTTGTCTAACCATTCCGTTGGTAATATCCCCAAAGTCCCGTCATCCAAGGTGATAAATTGAGAACGGTTGCGGACAGCTTTTTCCATCTTCTTGAGCGAAACGCTTTTTGGGCCAAACTGGACCTGTATTGTTGCGTTGAACCAGTTCAGACCGCTTAGCACCTCTACGTGTATCTTCCCCTTAAAGCGGCTTAACTTATTGCCACGTAACGTATTGAATCCAATAATATGAATTCCTTGCCTATGCCATTCATCAAACGCTTCCAAAAACCAGTCCTTATCTAAAAAATACCTACGGTGCAGGTAGAAATGCTGAAAGCTGCCCTCATCCAATTGTTCCTGAAAATAGGGGTGCTGTTTGAGCAGCAGCGCTATGACTTTGCTTTCCGCCTCTTTCTTGCGGTCCACCAAAAACTGTTTTCCCTTGGTATCCGTCCCGAATATGTTCCTCTTGCTGAGTATCGGGACTTCCACATCTCCATAACGCATGACCGGAATAATATTTACAAAATCTTCTGATTCCTCCAGAAAAAGCAAGGGCTGCATATCCTGATAATAGAGGCTTTCCTTTAGCTGCAGCTTGTTTGCTTGGGGAATATCCTTGAACCGCAATTCCACTGTATTTGCGAGAGGATCCAAAAAAAGCTTGCTAAATGCATTGAACTTGCTTTGGTGTACCCGTAGGCATTGCCCCTTTTGTATGAATAGGCGAAAGAGCTTCAGATGAATTTTGTCGTCCAACAGATAAAGCTGCTTGTTGACCATAATAAAATGGTCGAAAACAATTTTAATGTCCTGCAGATTATAGGCGATACCATGGATACTCCATTTTCCGCAAATGGTGTAAAAGGTTTTATCCTGTTCGATGCTGAGCTGTATTTCGCCTTTGTGCAGGCTGACCTGTATTGGAGACAGTGCGCTGGCGGTGATATGTTCCCCCTTATCAAAGTCGTGGAGATAAAAAGGCAGAGAAAGCGGGTTCCTAACGAGCGCCTTCAAAGGCGGCACAATGTCTTGTTCCTGCTGGAGAATAGGTTGAGCCAGCTGGCTGATCGCTGTAAAAAACTGCGTTTCTTCCACCGAATTGGTGCGCCAGATAGCTGTTTGGCTGTCTTTGACAGAAACTGGGTTTTTGGGCGTTCCCGATTTCGCAAGCGGTGCCTGACAAAGCCGCACCTGCAAATGTCGATAATAGCGGCTACGTGTCAGAACAACAAAACTGTGCTGTTCTTCATTCGCTGGTAGTGCGCCTGCTGTGACTGGTCCCAGAAGGTCAAAATCGTCAATGGAGGTCAGCTGTTTGTCCTTCAGTACAAATTGCAGCTCACCATCGCGGATTTCTGCTCCAAAGTATTGCTCCAGCGACATTTCATTTTCGAGCCCATACTGTGAAGCTACTTTTTGTAACAGCTTGCCATAGCGCTTTGAATCGAAAAACGAAAGCCAGCTTTCCTGCCCAAACAACTTTGTCAATGTAGCTTTCTGATGACTGCAAAAGCCTTTCTGACTACAATTACAAAAGACGGTCGTGACCGGTGGTTGGTGTACGACCATCACTTGGAAGCGAGTATATTGGTCCTGTACGTAGAATATGCCGCGGTTTAGCTCAATTGCGACAGGATTGACCTGGCTAGATGAACTGGAGGTATCCATCCAGGGAAAATATGAATAGCGGCTGATGTTCTTAAAATCTATTGTCGTTAAGCTGTGTTCGTGGAAGTCCATAGTTAAAAGTTTAAGCTCATGCCACCATAGTAATTTCGTAAAGGCGCTGGATTAAAATAACGGCCCCCAAAAGCGTTAATATCGTTGCCGAGACTATATTTTTGGTTCAATACATTGTCTGCCCCCGCAAATAGCACAATTTTATGGCCTGCTGCTACGGATTTCGTCCAGGATATTTTTCCTTGCAGGAGATGATAACGGTCTGCATACACCGTATTTGCGTCATCCAATGGTAATCTTCCTGTGAGATTGGAAAGTACATCCAGCTGAACCCCCTCGGGGAAGAGCATACGCAATGTATTTACCCAGACCGTCTTGGGCACTGCTGTCAGCCTGTTGCCACTGTAATCTTTATCGGCTACCTTATAATCGCTGAACACATAATTATGGAAGGAAAAGTTGCTCGACATTTGTACACTGCGGATGGGACCACGCTTGCGTGGTACGATCAGATAGGCCATGACGGAAGCTTCAATACCTTTTTGGTCAATTTTTCCTGCATTCTGAAAATACTCTGCACCGCTCTCGCGGATCTGCCTGATGATGGCATTGTCCATTTGATAACTATAGACTGCGGCGTCGAGCACCAGCCGGCGGTTCCATAAGTGCCACCGGAATCCGAGTTCATGATTGGTGCCGGTTTCGGGTAGCAGGCCGGCATTGAATAGGTTGTCGGACGATCGAACTTCAGCGATGGTCGGTGCTGAAAATCCCTTCGAAACCGAAGCTCTAACCGCCAATGACGGATTGATTAAATAGGAGGCTGCAGCGCGGGGCATCCAGGTATTACCAAAGTCTATTGCTGTCGCACGATCTTGTTCGAGTGGATACTGCTGTTGATAGCCGAGCTTATTGCCATTCAATCCAATGGATAACTCTAGCTGCAGCCGCTCCATCCATTCCAGTTGTGTGCGGGCAAAGAATGCGCGTTGCCTGTTTTCCAGTTTGTCTTTGGCCTGAGGATTTCCCGTTTGCCCTCCATTATTATCATAATTATCGATATTATACCAGCCTTTTTGTGCCTCTACCCCGAATTGGAATTCATAGTTCAGGCTCTTTGTGATCACGTCGGTGTAGGATAGGTATATTCTTGTTCCCAGATTTTTCTCATTCCGTTTTTCATAATTGGTTATAAATGGATTCTTGATCAGGTTGGATGATCCAAAAACATTGGCAAACAAAGTTAATTTTGAATTGACGTTGATTTGGTTGCTGATACCTCCAAAAAATGTCTTGTCATAGATGGCTGCTTTCTGTTCCGCCGCGCCGGGGTTAGGTCCGCCCTTAGGCCGCGATTGCCGTCGGTCGCTCTCTAGTTGGGCGAGTGTCAGTCCTCCCGGTGTCTGATAGCCCAAATCAGCATATAAACCTGTGAATTTCAATTCAGCGTATTTGGCATATTGCCAGTTGTAATTTAATTGGAGAGTCTTCTTGTTTAGGTTTGAATGTTGCCTATAACCGTCGCTGCGCGTCCAGCTTTGGTTGATAGCGAGCTGCTGGGTCGCATTTACAGGTAGGACAACACTGAGCTGCTGCTGCACAAGACCATAAGAACCTCCGGTGACCTGCAAGTCCGCCTTTGTGCCAATGGTTCTATTAAAACCTTTGCTGTATAGGGATATCACGCCGCCCGAATTGGCCCCATAAAGGGAACCATCCGGTCCTTTTAATATATTTATCTGATCGATGGAGTAGGGGTCGATCGAGTTGAGATAAGTGTTGCCCCCTGCATCGGTGAGTGGAAAGTCGTCCAGATAGATTTTTACATTGCGCACACCAAAGGGCGAGCGGATCATACTGCCGCGCAAGGCCAGACGATAGCTGCCCGGAGACCGTTCCTCCATACGGATTCCGGGCACGGCATTCATCGCAGATACCAATGAAGGCGATTGCTGCGCCGCCAGTGTCTGCGAGCGCAGTACAGCAGCTGAAGAAGTCAGCCTGAGCAGGGGCTGCTTGTTGAAATAAGCCTTGATTTCCACAGAGTCAAGCTTATAGCTGCTGCTGTCTGCCATTTGTGCATATAGCTTGCTGCTGAGAAAGGCCACAGCAAGAAAATAATATTTTTTCATTTCAAAGTTAAGGTTGCTTACACTGCATCTCTGCCTCCCTGAAGGCGAGAAGAAAACACCTGTTGACACCGTTTTTGATAACAACAATCTCGGCTAATTTAATCATTTTATGCAAGAAGTTTCAGGATCCGCTAAATTAGAAAGCTTCGTTCAGGCCCAGGAAAAAGCCGCGTGACCCATATTTTCCGATGGCATAATCCAAGCAGAGATTGGTCCGGGTGGCTTTATTGAACAGAACCCGCAGTCCCGCACCCCCGCCCGGCTGCCATCTTTCAAACAGTTTGGTGCCCAGTTCATCACTTGCGCTTTGCAGGTTAAAGAAAGCTGCACCGCTCAGAAAGCGGTTTTTTAAAATAGGGAAACGGTACTCAGCTTCGGCATATGCAAAAGAAATTCCTTTGAAATAACCGATGGTATAGCCGCGTCCTGTCCGCACTGCTGCATCTCTTCCCGTGCCGGGCAAATCAAAGTAGGGAAGGGTACCCCCTAATTTGTAGGAACCCCAGTACCAGAATGCTAATATATGTGCTGGGTCCGACTTTGAGAGGCTGAAATATTTGCGGAAATCGGTGGTCAGCTGCACAGCGTTTTTACTGCTGCCCAAGATTGTAGTGTTCCACCGAATGCCGACATCGGAATAAATACCTTTATATGGCCTATTGGGATTGTCTCTGGTCGTATACTGCATGTTTAACAGCACTCCATTGGAATTATAACTATCGGGAGCAAATCCATGTTTCTCGGTGTAAATGGTATTGGGCGTAACATCACCCAAGGGGCCGCTGCTCGTAATTTTGCGGCGGAGGTCAAAAGCCAGGCCAGCCCCAAGAAATAGTCCATCGGCCACCCGTTTATACACTTTTTCGTTGAATGTAAAGGCATTGTATTTGGCTCCGTATTTCGTATGTTCGGGATTCGCCAGTATTTCTTCGTCTTTATTGGTCCATTTGCCATGCGGAGTCATACCCAGTCCGGCATCCAGAGCGACCATCTTGACCAAGGCAAATGCACCTTGAAAATTGAGTTTGTTATTTGGCGTAAAAACATTGTGGCTGATATAAAAGACCATAATGTTTTTTGTCGTGATAGATGCCGATGTGGCTGCAATGGACATTGTCGTTGTCTTTGGGTCCCCCAATACTTTGCCTGCAACAGCTTTTATGCCGATCTGTCCGCCAATTGTTGGATTATAGGCGACGTTTGGCATCAATGTGATCGGTGAGCGTTTACTGGACCTTTCTCTTTTTCGTTTGGGATGGATAATTCGACCAATAAGGTCCGATATGTCGTATTGGCTCGCCAATATGGAATCACGCTGATGCTTATATAGTAGCGTCGAGTCTGCTTCGTGTGCAGATTGAGCATCCGCCCGAATCGGGAATAATAAAAAACAGAAGATGGAGAAGCAAAAAGTAATTAAATATGTATATCGTAAATAATGCTGCATATATTCGGGTTTATCTCCAAACTAAACGTCGAAAATACCAAAATTGTTTTACGGCGAGGATGGCTATTAAGGTGAGTGCTTTGCACAAAATTCCCCTGTTATCCCGCACATGTGCAGCCGCTGTACGGATGGATACACTATTGCGTGATAGTATTAGGGTAAACTCCCTCGGAAACCCTGACAATAAACTTGCAAATTAGTGGGAATTTATCTTAGTTTTGGTGATCTAATTCGGAATATATGATAAAATCAACGATACGTTACTGCAGTATGGCATTACTGTTATCGGCAGGCTATGCGCAAGCACAGGATCTATATACCCCCCGTAATATTAGGGTGGCGATGGAAAAGGGTACGCGGACGGCAAATGGTGCGCCGGGCAAAAAATATTGGCAGAACTTCGGTAAATATAATATCAGTTTTAGGCTGGATCCTGCCAAAAGGAAAGTGACTGGGAGTGAAACTATCCAATATGCTAACAACAGCCCCGATACCTTGACCAAGTTGGCCATCCGGTTCGTCAATAATGTACATAAACCGAATGCCGTCCGGGCCAACTATGCTTCGGACGACTATCTGACCTCCGGTTTGAAGATTACATCATTGAAGCTCAATGGGCAGGCTTATCAGGTGAACAGTCAGGACTGGGGCACGGTGAAACTGACTGATTTTGCACAAAAAATGCTCCCTGGAAGTATATCAACTTTGGAGATCAGCTGGGAATATCCGCTTTCAGCCGAAAGTGACCGCGATGGAATGCTCAACGAATCAACATTTTATTGTGCCTATGCTTATCCACGCGTGTCGGTATATGACGATTATAACGGCTGGGATCTTTTGGAGCACAATGGCAGACAGGAGTTTTACAATGATTTCAACGATTATCAAGTGACGATAACTGTTCCCAAAAACTTTGTTGTATGGGCAACAGGCGAGCTTCAGAATGCAGCAGAAGTATTGCAGCAACCTATACTGGCCCGTTTTGAAAAGTCAAAGCATACTGATGCGGTCATACATGTCGCAACAGCAGCAGAGATGAAAGCAGGTAAGGTAACGGCGCAGCATGAGTGGAATAGCTGGAAATTTAAGGCAAGCTATGTCCCTGATTTTTGTTTCAGTGTGAGTGACAATTACATTTGGGACGCTTCCAGTGTGGACTTGGGAAGCAAACGTGTAAGTGTACAGTCCAGCTATGTTGCCGGGACACCCGATTTTGAACAGTATATAGGCTGGCAGCAGTACTGCATTGAGTGGTTTTCGAACAACTGGCCCGGAGTCACGTACCCGTATCCAACGATGACGGCAGTGCAAGGTTTCGCTGATATGGAATATCCCATGATGATCAATGATTCCAGTGTACCGGACAATTTTGTTGATGCCCGTCAGACCGCCGATCATGAAATTGCACATACGTATTTCCCATTTTATATGGGGATCAACGAAACCCGCTATGGATATATGGATGAGGGTTGGGCCACAGCCCTGGAATATTGGATCGGTAATGCCGAAATCGGCGAAGAAAAAAACAAAGAACTTTTCAAGGACTCACGTGTAAAGCGTTATATCTTTGATCCTTCAGCAGAAGAAGATCAGCCGCTGATAACCATGACCTCGCAACTGAATGGATTGGGCTACGGCAACAACGCCTATATCAAAGCTGCGTTATCTTATATCGCCTTGCGGGATTACTTGGGTGATATGGTGTTTAAAAAGGCCCTGCATCATTATATGGATCTTTGGCACGGCAAACACCCCACCCCATGGGACTTCTTTTATAGTATCAATGCTGGTGCGGGCCAAAACCTGAACTGGTTTTGGAAGAACTGGTATTTTAGCAATCACTATATAGATTTAAAGGTGGATAGCTTTGACCAATCCGGTCACAACAAAAAGCTGACTATTGCCAATGTGGGCGGATTTGCTGTTCCTTTCGAGGTGAAGATTACCTATGCGGACGGATCGGTGGAGACCAAACATCAGACCCCTGCAATCTGGCAGCAGGATGAAAAACGAGCTATTATCACTTGGACATCTTCCAAGAAGGTTCAGAACATAACATTGGATGGCGGTGTATTTATGGATTACACAGCCAAAGATAATAGCTGGCAAAATGTAGATTAACAGGTAGCTTTATGCCGGTCATGGGGACCAGTGGAATGGCCGGCACAAATCCCCACAAGGGACCTTTGCCGGTTATGACGTTTGGAGGTTGTCAATGGTTCTGAATGTCAGGTTGATCCGCGGTTCAAGTACCTTTTTAGTAGGAGGTAGGCGGTGCAACCAATAGGTCTGCGTACGGTCCTTCATGACCAGAAGGCTGCCATTCCCCAACGTAAGTTCGACTTTTTCCTTTGTCGTCTTGTGCTTAAATGCAAACTTTCGTTCGGCTCCAAAGCTCAAGGAAGCAATGGCACCATTCTTTTTCAGGTCTTTTTCACCGTCACTATGCCAGGCCATACCCTCATCGCCGTTGTGATAGAGATTAAGTAAACAGGAGTTGTAAGTCTCTTTCGTGTGCGCTTCGGCAAGGGCTTTCAGCTCAAGCAGCTCCTTTGTCCAGGGCAGGGCTTTTTTAGTCGTATTGGAATAAGTGTATTCAAACGCACGCTCGCCGTACCAGGCGACTTTACGTTTGGTGATGATTTCATTCCCAAAGATGACAGCCCGGTCATTGACCCATTGAATGGAGCGAAGCAGCAAATCAAAATACTGGTTAGCCTGCTGATCGTTCAATATCTTACCATAGTAATTGGCAGTACCGTCATAAGGAAGCAGGTTTTTATTACTATCAAATAGGTTGTCGAAAAGTTCCATGATATCTCTATTAAGTTAAGTCCTTATATGGCAGTGTACAAGCCTTCCCAGCCGATCATCGCTGTTTTTCGCATCGGATCCCAGCGGTAGCCACCAAAAATGCCACTGTTCTGAATCACACGGTGACAAGGGATGAGATAGGCGATGGGGTTACTTCCCACTGCCGTGCCGACCGCCCTGGATGCCGTTGGTTTTCCGATCTGTGCCGCAATGGAGCCATAGGTGCTTAAATTGCCCATAGGGATTTTTAGTAATGCTTCCCATACTTTCAATTGAAACTCTGTACCCTTCAGGTGCAGCTTTACGAGACTCAGGTCGTTGTTTTGAGGGTTTAACGCTTTTAATGCGCTCCCGTGCATGCTATCGCTTTCAAGCCTAAAGTTTGCTTTTGGAAATCGCTGTCGCAGGATTTCGAAAGCAGCTATATGATCTTCCTCATATGCGATGTGGCAGATTCCTTTGGGAGTGGAGGCAATGATAATGGGACCAAAAAGCGTTTGATAGTAATTATAGGAAATTAACAGATTTGCGCCTTCATTTCTGTACTCAGCCGGAGACATGCCTTCGATGTTGATAAACAGTTCGTGCAGCCTGCTGCTGCTGGACAGTCCCAGCTGAAATGTCGTTTCAGCGATGTTATTCTCCTTCAATAAGGATTTGGCGTGGTTTAAGCTAATATATTGAAGAAACTTCTTGGGGCTAGTTCCTGCCCAAGAGGTAAACATTCGCTGGAAATGTGCTTCACTCATATAAACGTGAGAAGCGATCTGTGCCAAGCTGGGTTGCGTCTTATAGTTATTTTGTAAGAAATGAATTGCCTTGGCGATACGTTGAAAATCTACTTCTTGCTGAATAGTCATGATTGTCCTTTTAGTTTATACAAAGTTGCGAAGAACAAGACACTCCTAAAATCCGATTTATGCTAAATCAGAGAATGGTTAGACGGTTTTGTCCGAATGGCCGAGGGACTTTTCGGGTGCAACAACATTACGTATCAGCTGTTTCAGTTCTTTGATTTCCGGAAAGCGGCCTTCTCTCTTCCGGTCGAAGATTTCGTTGCCATCTACACGTACTGTATAACGGCCGGCAATTTCACTCGGGACAAGCGTTACGCCGTATACGTCTTCAGTAAATGAGCTTAATACTTCCTGAGCCATATAGGCAGCGCGCAGCATCCAATTGCATTTAGGACAGTATTCTATTTCGATAATGGGTTTTGTTGCCATGAGGGTTTTCGGTATCTTTTTACCTTAAAACAAAGATACCGAACTCGTTGCTGGTATCAAAGGATATTGGGAAAAAGCTGTGGCAGGCTAGTGGTCTCCTTGTCTAGGCGTATCCATTTCCGTTTAGCCTATCTTTAACGATGTCATATAGAGTGAACCAGCGACCGAATTATCGTTGAAGAGGAGCAGGTCTTCATTTTTTTCCTGCAGCGCCAATGTGTAGATCAAAGGTATATAATGTTCAGGCGTAGGGATGGCAAGGTCAAATTCACGCCCCTGTTTTCTAAAGTCGATCAATGCCTGATGGTTGCCGTTCTGGATAAATGTTTTCATTCTCTCATTTGCTATCGCTGCCCATTCGTAGGCGTATCCTGAGCTATGGAGTTTGTCCCAGTCGACCATCGTGAGATTGTGGACCATGTTGCCGCTTCCGATGATCAATATACCTTTATTTCGGAGGGCAGCCAGCTGTTTGGCAATTTCATAATGGTAAGACGCTGGTTGTGTATAATCAATGCTCATCTGTATGACGGGGACGTCGGCAAGCGGATAAAGGTGTTTTACGACCGACCAGGAACCATGATCCAGTCCCCATTTTTCGTCTAGGTGTACAGGCGTTCTTGTAACCAGACGCTGTGTCTCTATTGCCAGTGAAGGGCTGCCGGGGGCAGGATATTGCACATCAAATAAAGCCCGGGGAAAGCCGCTAAAGTCATGTATGGTGCTAGGATGCTCCATCGCAGTAACATATGTTCCACGTGTTTCCCAATGGGCAGAGATTACAAGCATCGCTTTTGGCTTTTCAAAGGTTTGGCCTATGGCTTTGAAACCTTGCACAAATTCGTTGTCTTCAATGGCATTCATAGGACTTCCATGACCAAGAAATAATGCCGGAAATTTCGCTGTTGCCGTCATTGCAGCACTGAATTTCGCCAATGTGCCTGCCTTGCCGGCGATGCCAGATAGGGGGAAGGTTGTCATACTCGTTTTAGATTGCTGAATTGCGTATATCTTCTTTGTATATCGATGTAATAAACTTTGAAGAGTTTGTTTCAAAGATTGACTTATGTGATTTTTCCGGATACGAATATACTAAATTAGATGGTTTAACTTAAAACTGCGATACGACCTCAGAAAGCTAAAGTTTAAATTTTTAGGCGGATTGTCGGCCAAGTGTATATTAATTTCTGAATAATTTCCTATCAATTTCAGCAATAAAACCAGATTTAAAGTAGTTTTATAAGGATATAACAAGGGATTAACAAGGGTACACCCCTATAATACCCCTGTTAACCCCCTGTTAACCCGGTGTTATTTCCGTGTTAGTTTTAAATTTGATCATAATTTAAATGAAAGTTAGTCAGGAGTAGGAACAGAAGGTACATCCTGACGGACCATTAAGCGACTTTCAGGTCTTCAGTTTGCTTCCGCACAGGTTCCTTTTATTGGCCTGCGGATCCGCTTATAGTCTGTCCGGAGTGCGTGTGTCCGTGCTGCCCCATGTTTTCTCCGGCTGCGGTGCACCGCGGATCCACTGCTGCTCCGTGCCTTATCCGCATCCGGGGCAGGATGACCGTGGAGTGAGAACAGGGCCGGGAGGCGCTGAGAGCGTGCAGGACACGGACTCAACACGGACTCATC
>PJUF01000654.1_pt1 | contig 22770 bp, 19 predicted proteins | sample 1512191 | NCBI WGS metagenome assembly PJUF01 (sample SAMN08177673, study PRJNA422409) | Feces metagenome, whole genome shotgun sequencing project. | isolation source: Chicken feces (3) enriched on wood chips | host: Gallus gallus | place: USA: Madison | collected 2015-01-15 | reverse complement strand
ACTTGTAGAAGATGTGGTGACCGATCTTCGTCGTCCTGGCGAGGCGCGGGGCCCAGTGCGGGTAGACGTAGGTCGCGTGGTAGTGCGTCGCGGCGCCGACCTCGGACAGATAGAGCGTGCCGTTGATCACGCCGCGGGCGATCTCCTCGGCCTGCGCCCAGGCCTTGGGCTCGTTGACGGTCTCGGGGATGCCGTCGCAGGCGAAGGAGAACTGGCAGGCATTGCGCATGTGCTGGTTCTGGAAGACGACGTTGCAGATCGTGTTCGGGTAGACCTTGTGGGCGACGCGGTTCATGACGACCTGGCCCACCCCGATCTGGCCGCGATAGCTTTCGCCGCGCGCCTCGAAATAAATCGCCGTGGCCATGCACCACAGTTCCTTCTCGGAGACCTTCCTGCCGTTCCTGTCGACCAGCAGGTCGAAGGCGGTAGCCGGCGTCGTCTCGCGGGCATAGGCGAGCGCGGCGGGGGCGCTGACCGGCATTATCGTGTTGGGCATCGGCACGATCTGGTCGATGGCGCCGAGCGCGGCGCTGGTGCCCGGATCGATGCTCGCGACCTGCACCGGGTCCATCGCCGGTGTCGATGCGCTGCCGCCCTTGCCGGCGCGCATCTGGGCGATCTGGGTGCGGATCGCCTCGAAGCCGCCCGAGACCGTGACGCCATCGGGGGTGAGGCGTGCGCGGTTGACCTTCTCGGCGCGGTTGGGGCCGGCGAAGAACCCCGTGTTGAACAGGCTGGCGACCGAGCCGACGATGACGGGCTGGCCGTTCTCGTGACTCAGCGTGGCGACCTGGATGGTGGCGACGGGCGTCGCGGCGCCGAGGGCGGGGCCATGCGCGCCGCCGGTCAGCAGGGGGTAGGCGGCCAGCGACAGCACCAGCGAGGCGAGAACGCCAGGGAGGCTATGCCGGGGACGGGCCCACGAGCGGATCGAACCAGGAAGGCCCATCAAACGCGGTACTACTCACGCAACGCCACAACACTCGACGCTTCGGCATCATGTTGCTCAAATGCCGACCAATTCGATGATGGGGGATTAGGGTTATCGTGAGGTAAACCGCGCGGCGCCCCTGCGACCGATGGCCCTCCCCGTCAGCCGGCGGCCTGGGCGAGCGCCAGCCGCGCCACCGGCACGCGATAGGGCGAGCAGCTCACATAGTCGATGCCGAGGCCGGCAAAGAAGCTCAGCGAGGCCGGATCGCCCGCATGCTCGCCGCAGATGCCGATCCTGAGGGCGGGGTTGGCGGCGCGGCCACGCGCGATGGCCATGGCGATCAGCTCGCCGACGCCCTTCTGGTCGAGCGTGACGAAGGGATCGAGCTCGTAGAGCCCCTTGCGCTGATAGGCGGCGAGGAAGGCCGGCGCGTCGTCGCGCGAAATGCCGTAGGTCGTCTGCGTCAGATCGTTGGTGCCGAACGAGAAGAAGTCGACGTGGCGGGCGATGTCGGCGGCCCGCAGGGCGGCGCGCGGCAACTCGATCATGGTGCCGAAGGCGAAGCCGCGCCGCGCCTCGGGCGGCAGGCCGGCGGCATCGACAAGCTCCATGACGCGCTCGCGCACCCAGGTCACCTCATGGGCGGTGGACACGAACGGCACCATGATCTCGAGCCCCACCGGCGCGTTGCCCGCCTCCATGGCGGCGCGGACGCCGGCGAGCAGCGCCTCGACCTGCATGGCGAGGATCTCGGGATAGGTCACGGCGAGGCGCACGCCGCGATGGCCGAGCATGGGGTTGATCTCCGAGATGCGCTCGAGCTTCAGCTTCAGCATGCGCGGCGCGAGGCCCAGCGAGCGGGCGGTCTCGTCGATATCCTCGTCGGTGCGCGGCAGGAATTCGTGCAGCGGCGGGTCGAACAGGCGCACCGTCACCGGCCGGCCTGCCATGGTCGCGAAGATGGCGGAAAAATCCTCGGTCTGGAAATCGACGAGGCCGCGCAGCGCGGCGCGACGATCGGCCTCGTCCTCGCTGAGGATCAGACGGCGCAGCGCCACCATGCGCTCGCGCGAAAAGAACATGTGCTCGGAGCGCGCGAGGCCGATGCCTTCGGCACCGAAGCTCAGCGCCGTCGTCGCCGATTCGACCGTCTCGGCATTGGCGCGCACCTCGATGGTGCGGGCGGCATCGGACCAGCCCAGCAGCTCGCCGAGGGCGCCGCCGATGCGCGGGCGGCTGAGCGGCAGCACGCCCGCATAGACCGAGCCGTCGCTGCCGTCGATGCTGATGCGGTCGCCGGCATGCAGGATGGTGTCGCCGATCCGGCAGGACTGGTCGGCGGGATCGACCGACAGCGTCCGCACCCCGGCGACGCAGGGCTTGCCGGTGATGCGGGCGATGACCCCGGCATGGCTGGTCATGCCGCCGCGGGCGGTGAGGATGCCGGTCGCGGCCTTCATGCCGTCGATGTCGGCGGGACCGGTCTCGTTGACGACGAGGATGCAGTGGCGGCCGCGCGCCTTGTAGCGGGCTGCGTCCTCGGCGGTGAAGGCGATGTAGCCGGTGGCGGCGCCCGGCGAGACGCCGAGGCCGGTGGCGATGGGCACATGCGCGTGCCCCTGCCTGAGACTCGGATGCAGCAGGACCTGAAGCCTGTCGGGGCTGACATTGGCGACGGCCTGCGCCTCGGTCCAGATGCCGCGCGCCACCCGGTCGGTGGCGGCCTCGAGCTCCGCCACGGCCGCGGCCTGCCAGGGCCGGGCGGAGAGAAACGTCAGCGTGCCCCGCGCCGCCGCGACGGTGACGAACATGTGGCTGCCGGCCGCGCGGTCGAGCACCTCGCTCAGCTCGAGCGCCTCGGGCGCGAGCGGCACGCGGCCGCCCGGCACCGGCGCCGGGCCGAGGGCGCCGGTCTGCGCATCGCGAGTGAGGAACTGGACGATCTCGCCGCCGGCCACGGCCTGCACCAGCACGACGCCGCTGTCGTCGTCGCCATAGGACACGAAGGCGGCGGCGATGGCGCGGCCGAGCGGGCGCAGCGGATCGACCGCCTCGGACTCGCTGGCCGGCGCCGGCAGGCCGATGCGGGCGGGCACGAGGCGCGGGCGGCGCCTGTCGGTCGCGGTGCGCACGACGAGCTGCGGCGCCCGTCCGTCGCGCCCGACGAGCCGGAACAGGGTCGCCACCCAGTGCGCCCGCATGCGGCTTTCGTGGTGCTGGCGCTCGGCCTGCAGCGCCTGCCAGGCGGCGCGGGTCACCAGCACCGTGGGGACGACGGGCAGCCCCGCCTCCCAGACGGTGCGGATCCAGCGCGCCTTGCCGGCCAGCAGGCCGCGCTGCACCTCGGAAAGGTTTGCGTTGCCGACTGCCGGCGCGACCGCAAACATTTCGAGAGCGAGGCTCACGGGACAATTCCTTGATTTGGCTTGGTTACCATACTGCCCGCGGCGTCAGCGCACCGCAACGGGCCTTGACTTGCCTCGTACCAGAAAGCATCTCGTCGGGCATGGACAAGCCCAAGCTCGAGATCACGCTGTGCGCGCCGCGCGGCTTCTGCGCCGGGGTCGACCGCGCCATCCAGATCGTGGAACTGGCGCTCGAGAAATACGGCGCGCCGGTTTATGTGCGCCACGCCATCGTGCACAACAAATATGTCGTCGAGGGATTGCGCCGGAAGGGCGCCGTCTTCGTCGAGGAACTGGACGAAATCCCGCCGGGCGACGCGCCGGTGGTGTTTTCCGCCCATGGCGTGCCCAAATCGGTGCCTGCCGACGCCAGGGCGCGCGACATGTTCTTCCTCGATGCCACCTGCCCGCTGGTCAGCAAGGTGCATATCGAGGCCAACCGGCACTTCAACGAGAGCCGCGAGATCGTGCTGATCGGGCATGCGGGCCATGTCGAGGTGATCGGCACGATGGGGCAGCTGCCGGACGGCGCCATCACGCTGGTGCAGACGGTCGAGGACGCCGAGGCTTTCGTGCCGCGCGACCCCGAGCGGCTCGCCTATGTGACGCAGACGACGCTGAGCGTCGACGACACCAGCGCCATCGTGGACGTGCTGCGCCGGCGCTTCCCCGCCATCGCGCTGCCGCACAAGGAAGACATCTGCTACGCCACGACCAACCGCCAGGAGGCGGTGAAGAAGGTGGCGCCGCATGTCGACGCGATGATCGTCGTCGGCGCGCCGGAGAGCTCGAACTCGGTCCGGCTGGTGGAAGTGGCGAGGCGGGCCGGCTGCGAACTGGCCGTGCTCGTCGAGCGCGCCGCCGCGATCGAGTGGAGCCTTTTTGCCGGCATCTCGCGGCTGGGCGTCACCGCCGGGGCATCGGCGCCCGAGGCGCTGGTGGACGAGGTGATCGAGGCCTTCGCCGCGCGCTTCGCCATCGAGGTCAGCGCCCATGGCGCCGGGCGCGAGACGATCGTGTTCAACCTGCCGCGCGAATTGCGCACCCCTGCCCCCGCCGCATGAGCGATCTCGACCTCATCGAGACCGAGCGGCTCGTCCTTTCGGGCTGGCGGGCCGACCAGCTCGACGACCTGGTGCGGCTGCATGGCGAGCCCGCCGTCGCCCGCTATCTCGGCGCCGACGGCCGGCCGTGGAGCCGAGAGGCCTGCGCCGCGGCGCTCGCCGACTGGATGGCGCTGTTCGCCAGCCAGCGGCTGGGCAAGCTGCGGGTGCGCCGCAAGGCGGACGGCGTCCTCGTCGGGCGCGCCGGCTTCGGCCTCTATGCGCCGACGGGCACGCCCGAGATCGGCTACGCGCTGTTTCCCGAGCATCACGGGCGCGGCTATGCCCGCGAAGCCGCCGCCGCCCTGCGCGACTGGTTCTTCCGTGACACGGCCTGGCAGACGTTCATGGGTTTCGCCGATGTGCGCAACGCACCGTCGCTGCGGATACTCGCCGCCATCGGCATGCGCGAGACCCATGTGGCGGACCATCACGGCACGCCGTTCCGGTTCCATGTGCTCGAGCGCCCGGCATGAGCGACGCCGTGATCATCCACACCGACGGGGCCTGTTCGGGCAACCCCGGACCGGGCGGCTGGGGCGCCGTTCTACAATATGGACGGACCGTGCGCGAGCTGAAGGGCGGCGCGCCGCTCACCACCAACAACCAGATGGAGCTGACCGCCGCCATCGAGGCGCTCAACGCGCTGAAGCGCCCCTGCGTCGTCGAGCTGCACACCGACAGCCAGTACGTCAAGAACGGGCTGACCAAGTGGATTCACGGCTGGAAGAAGAATGGCTGGCGCACGGCCGACAGGAAGCCGGTGAAGAATGTCGAGCTGTGGCAGGCGCTCGATGTGGCGGTGGCGCGACACACGATCGCCTGGCACTGGGTCAAGGGCCACGCCGGCGACGCCATGAACGAACGCGCCGACGCGCTCGCCAACGAGGGCATGGCGCCGTTCAAGCCGAAACGGCGCAAGCCGCAGGAGCTGGTGCCGCCGGTCTAGCGCGGCTCAGCCGGCGATCTTCGAGAAATCGGCGACGAGATGCATCGTGTTGCGCAGCGCCGCGAGCAGATGCAAGCGGTTGGCCCGGATGCCCGCATCCTCGTCGTTGACCAGCACCTCCTCGAAGAACGCATCGACGGGCGCCCGCAAGGTCGCGAGGCTGGCGATGGCGCCGCGATAGTCGTTGGCGCCGACCCGCGCCGCGGCCGCCGCATCGACGGACTTGATGGCGCTGGCGAGCGCCGTCTCCGCCGCCAGCACGAATTTCGTCTGGTCGGAGACCGAGCCATAGGCGCGGCCGTCCTTTTTTTCCTCGGCGGCGAGGATGTTGACGGCGCGGCGGTAGCCGGCGAGCAGGTTCCGGCCGTCATCGGTGTCGAGCAGCGCCGACAGCGCCTCGACGCGCCGGGTAATCTCGAGGATGTCGTTGCTGGCCGGGGTGATCACCGCATCGACGAGGTCGTGGCGGGCGCCGGCCTCGCGCAGCGACACCTTCAGCCGGTCGTGGAAGAAGGCGAGCAGGTCGGGCTCGACCGCAAGCGGGAATGTCAGCTTGTTGTCGGTGACGATGCGGATGACGCCGAGCGCGGCGCGGCGCAGCGCGAAGGGATCGCGCGAGCCGGTGGGCTTTTCGTCGATGGCCCAGAAGCCGGCGAGCAGGTCGAGCTTGTCGGCGAGCGCCACAGCGATGGCGACGGGTTCGGCCGGCACCAGATCGGACGGGCCGAGCGGCTTGTAGTGATCGGCGACGGCGTTGGCGACCGCCGGCGTCTCGCCCTGCGCCAGGGCATAGTAGCGGCCCATGACGCCCTGCAGTTCGGGGAACTCGCCGACCATGCCGGTGACGAGATCGGCCTTGGCCAGCATGGCGGCGCGCCGGGCCTGCTCCACATCGGCGCCGACCCCGGGGGCGATCTCGGCCGCGAGCTTCACCAGCCGCTCGACACGCTGGAACTGCGTTCCGAGCCTGGCGTGGAAGATCGACTCCTCCAGCTTCGGCAGGCCGTGTTCGAGGGGCAGCTTCAGATCGGTTTCGTAGAAGAACCTGGCGTCGGACAGGCGGGCGCGGATGACGCGCTCATTGCCGGCAACGATGGCGGCGCCGCCGTCCTCGGCCACGTTGTTGGCGGTGAGCAGGAACTTGTTGGCGAGCCTGCCATCGGCCCCACGCAGGCAGAAGCATTTCTGGTTGGCGCGGATGGTGGCGATGACCACCTCCTCGGGCACGTCGAGGAAGCGCGCATCGAAGCCGCCCATCATCACAACGGGCCATTCGACGAGGCCGGCGACTTCCTCCAGCAGCCCCTCGTCATGAATGACCGTCAGCCCCTGCGCGAAGGCGAGGTTGTCGGCATCGGCGCGGATGATGTCCATGCGCCGGTCGAGATCGAGCACGACGCTGGCGCGTTCGAGGGCCGCGGCATAGTCGTCGAAGCGGCGCACGCGGATGGGATCGGGGGCGAGGAAGCGGTGGCCGTAGGTGGTCTGGCCGGCGCTGACGGCGGCGGCGGTGAAGGGGATCACCTCAGGCTCTTCGTTCTCGCTGCCGAAGGTCGCGGTGATGGCGCGGATCGGGCGGACCCAGGCCAGCCCGCCGGTGCCCCAGTGCATCGACTTGGCCCAGGGAAAGCTCTCGATGAGGCGCGGCAGGATGTTCGCGAGAAGGCCGGGCGCGGAGGCGCCCTTGATGTCCGAGCGCGCGACGTAGAAATCGCCCTTCTTGGGGTCGGTTTCGATCTGCGCCTCGTCGATCGAGGTAAGCCCGGCCGCCTTGAGGAAGCCGTCGATGGCCTGTTGCGGAGCACCGACGCGCGGGCCCTTGCGGGCCTCGCGCCGGTCGGGCGAGCGCGCCGGAATGCCGGTGACCGTCAGCGCCAGCCGGCGCGGCGTGACGAAGGCCCGCGCCCCCTCGTAGTGCAGCCCGGCGGCGAGCAGCGCGCCGGTGACGGCCTTGTGCAAGTCGTCGGCGGCCTTGCGCTGGAAGCGGGCGGGGATCTCCTCGGAGAAGATTTCGAGCAGCAGTTCGGGCATGTGCGGACCGGATGTGAAGGCGCGCGAGGGTTAGCAAGGCGAATGGCGATTGTCCAATGGCCGATATGCCGGCCTAGCGGATCAGCTCGATGCGGCACCCGACCTCGAGACCTGCCCATGCCCTGTCTGCCGTAAGCGCCACGGCGCCCTCACGAATGGCCAGAGCGAGGCACGCGCGATCCGCCAGCGACAAGCCCAACTGCCGTGTCGCGGCACGAAGGGAGATTGCCACCTCGACAAGTTCGGCGCCGAAGGCAACGACCTGAATGTTCAGCAAGGCGAACGCGCGGCGCGCATCCGCTCTGGAGACGCCAGCATCGGCGAGCCTCGTGCCGACCTCCACGGCGTTGACGGCGCTGACGGACGCACCGGCCAGCCGCTCGCGTACGTGATCTGCGCCAGGCTCGGCATTGAGGATGGCCAGAACCGCGGAGGCATCGAGCACAACCTTCAATCGAGATGCCTACCCTTCGCTTCACGGTTCTCCCGCCGCGCCTCCGTTCGCCGGTCGCTGATCAGGTCGTCGACGAGGCTCAGGCCTTTCGGCACATATCTTCGGACCAGTTCCTGCGCCTTGCGGATCCCGGCGTCCCGCGGCATCAGGTGCAGTTCGCCCCCCTCGACCACGCCCGTCAGCACATCCCCTTCAGCCAGTCCGAGGGCCGCCCGAACGTCGGACGGCAACAGGATGCGGCCGGCCTCCTTGATCTGCAGTGTGACGTAGAGAGGCTCGGGCACCGCTGCGAGTCCGCCTCGCCGGGTCTCCTCCCCACGATGTTTGCGCCAATGATGATACTGCGTGCTGGCGGTATTCGGATTTGCGCCCTCGGCCACGGCGCGCTCGACAACGGCGCGGCGCCCGACCAGTCGCCCGAGGCGATGCGTCTCCTCGTCGGCAATATCCCATATCCGCCGCGTCAATGTCCCCTCAGCGGGACGTGAATACGCATAGCTCACGGACACCTCCTCAGCTCCTGAAGACGTAGGCGCCTAGAACGATAATGTCAATATTCTAGATTTCTACCAACCTCCCCCGCCGCCGCCACCGCCGCCGCCGCCCGCGCCGCCGCCACCGCCGGAGAAGCCGGAGCCGGAGGAGGTACTGGGCTGGGCGGCGATCATGGCGGCGCTCATGCCCGTGGCGAGGCTGGAGAAGGATTTGGAGACGTCGCCGCCGGCGCCGGCGGTGGACCAGCTGGCGCCGCGGTACCAGTGCGGCGCGTAAGCGCCGGTGGCATCGGCCACCGCGTTGCGTGCGAGGTCGGCCTCGAAGCGCTCCGACCACGGCTTTTCGACGCCGAGCGCGATGGCGAAGGGCAAGATGGATTCGAAGCGCCGGATGGTCATCTCGGGCTCGCCCTTGTCGACATAGTTGAGCCGGTTCTTCTCCGCCGTATCGAGATACATGCGGAAGCCGTCGATCTGGTCCATCAGCTTGCGGCCCTGGATCGTGGGCGCGCGCATGAGGATGGCGAAGACGATCTCGATGACGACGATGGAGACGGCGGCGATCAGCCCCGTATCGATGCGGATGCCGCTCACGCCGCTGATGAGGCCGCCGAACAGGTTGAAGCCGATGATGGCGATCCAGACGCCGCCGATGAGCTTGCGCATGAGGCCGCCGCTGCCCGAGCCGAAGACGACCCCGAGGATGACGCCGATGACGATGGCGCCGACGACCGCGACGACGAGAAACACCGGATCGAGCACTTCGAGCCAGACGAGCGCAAACAGCATCAGCGCCGCGATCACGGCGCCGCCGGCGCTGTAGAGAATATTGTTCCGGAAATAGACCTCGCGGTTCTCGCGCTGGATGGCCGAGACCAGCGCGGCGCGCTTCTCGTTGAGCTTGGGGCCGTCGGTCTTGTCGACGCTGACGGTACCGCGCGAGCGGATGAAGTCGTAAAGTGCCTGCTCTCCCGGCGGCAGCTTGTCGGCGGCCCTGCCGGTCGCGGTGATGGACATGGCCTTGCCCGCCTTGTCGATCTCGACGAGGCCCCTGACGCCGAGATCGAAGATGGCGGCGGTGAAGGCGGTCCAGCCGGACTGCTTGAAGCCCATGGCATTCACATAATGCACAAGCGCCGGCGACATGCCCCTGGGCGGATGAAAGAGCGGGATTATCGTGCCGCGCGGCGGATCGCGGCCCACGGCGCTCCAGGCGAAGATGTTGTAGAGCAGCACGACCAGCACGGCGAAGCCGGGGAAGATGAGCTCGCGATTGTCGGAGAGCCAGTAGCCAAGGCCCGTCAGCCCGTCGGGCGTCGCGAGAATGCCCTTCTGGAACTTGACGGCGGCGGAGAGCCCCTCGCCCGGGCCGAGCACGCGCGTCGTGCGGAAGGCGACGGCGGTGTCGGACCTGCGCTCGATGTCCACCGCCTGCTCGGCGGAGCCGGGCGAGCCGGTATAGCCGATGGCGCCGTCGATCACCGCGCCCGCGGGCACGTTCAACGTGGCGGTGACCCTGAGGATGGGGAAGGCCCAGTAATTGCCGGTAACGTTCCAGAACAGCTCGTCATGGTCCTCGAAGGCGCGGGCCATGCGCGTCATTGTGTAGCGGATCGTGTAGGTGTGGACGCCGTAGTCGAGGAAGACGTCCTCGTCGCCGATCTGGATACGCTTGAAGCCGCCGCCGATGCCGGAGACGGAATAGGGTTCGGCGCGCCCGTCGCGGCGCACCTCGAGCACGCGCAGATCGGAGCGCAGGCGCGTGGTGTCGGCATTGATGAGCTGGGTAGGAATGTCGCGGTAGATGCCGCGGCGGATGTCGCGGCCCTCGACATTGACCTCGATGGTTTCGACCACCTCCACCGACCCGTTGGTGCGCAGCGTCGTGTTGGAGGTGAAGGCGCGGATTTCCTCGCGGGCGAAGGCCGGCGCGGCGAAGGCGAAGAGCGCGGCGGCAACGAGGAGAACGAGGCGGAGCGCCGCCGCCCAGGCGTGGCGTCGGCCCGGCATGGAGAGCGGCTGGCGCTCGGACTCGCGAGGGGGCACGGGGCGCGGCATCGGCGGCTCCATCGGTCGCGGCAGGCGGGCGGCGGCGGCTAGAATTTCACCTGCGGCACGGCGCGGTCGGCCGCGTCGTCGAGCTCGAAATACTGTACCTTGTCGAACTTGAAGGCGTTGGCGATGACGTTGGAGGGGAAGGATTCGACGGCCGTGTTCAGGTCGCGAGCGGTGCCGTTGTAGTAGCGGCGTGCCAGCTGGATTTCGTTCTCCGTGTTGGAGAGCTCGCCCTGGAATTGCAGGAAATTCTGCGAGGCCTTGAGGTCGGGATAGGCCTCGGCGACGGCAAAGAGCCGGCCGAGCGCGCCGGAGAGCGCCCCTTCGAGCTTGGCCCGCTCCGCCGGAGGGGCGGTCTGGCCGGCCTGGGCGGCGGCGCGAGCCTCGGTCACGGCCTGAAGCGTTTCGCGCTCATGGCCCATATAGCCCTTCACCGCCTCGAGAAGATTGGGGATGAGGTCGGTGCGGCGCTTGAGCTGCACGTCGATGCCCGACCAGCCCTCCTGCGTGAGCTGCCGCTGCCGCACGAGGTTGTTGTAGGCCATGATGCCGTAGCCCACGACCAGAACGATGATGCCGAGAATGATCCAGCCGAACATGAATGCCTCCGGGTCGGACGCGCCCGCCGCGCCGCGCAGGCCGGCAGGATGTCACCGGCCGGGCAGCGCCGCAACTCGCCCAAGGCGCCTGAATTGCCGATGAACACGGGAAAATTCGACGTTAATCAGATTTCAGGTAGTTTCCAAATATTGCCTTGAAATCAGTTTATCTGGTCGTCCGTTTCGTCCTCGGGCCTGGTGACGAAGCGCCGCCGACGCCGATAGGCATTCGGATTGGCCATTACCTTAGGCCGGAACAGCGGGTCGCGCAGCACCTTGGCCGCAAGATTGCGCGTCCTCGGGGGCGACTTTTTCTTCGGCGGGCGCATGCGGCGATTCTAGCGCGCGTGCCCGGCAAAGTCATGCGCGAGCGGACTTGCGGCTCAGGCGCCGCCGCCGGCGGTCTGGAGCCAGGCGGCGCCGCAGGCCTTGGCCAGGTCACGGATGCGCAGGATGTAGCTCTGGCGCTCGGTGACGGAGATGACGCCGCGAGCATCGAGCAGGTTGAAGTTGTGGCTGGCCTTGATCACCTGCTCGTAGGCCGGGACGGCGAGGGTGTGGTGACCATCGGGCTGCTGGCCGGCTGCGAGCAGCGCCCGGCATTCGGTCTCGGCGTCGGCGAAATGGCGGAACAGCATGTCGGTATCGGCCGCCTCGAAATTGTAGCGCGAGAATTCCTGCTCGTTCTGCAGGAAGACGTCGCCATAGGTGACTTTGTCGTTGTCGCCGCCGTTGAAGTTGAGGTCGTAGACGTTCTCGACGCCCTGCACATACATGGCGAGGCGCTCGAGGCCGTAGGTGATCTCGCCGGCAACGGGGTTGCACTCGAAGCCGGCGACCTGCTGGAAATAGGTGAACTGGCTCACCTCCATGCCGTCGCACCAGCACTCCCAGCCGAGGCCCCAGGCGCCGAGCGTCGGGCTCTCCCAGTCGTCCTCGACGAAGCGGATGTCGTGCAGGGCGGAATCGAGGCCGATCTCGGCCAGCGAGTCGAGATAGAGCTGCTGGATGTTGTCGGGCGAGGGCTTCAGCAGCACCTGGAACTGGTAATAGTGCTGCAGCCGGTTGGGATTGTCGCCGTAGCGGCCGTCCTTGGGGCGGCGCGAGGGCTGGACATAGGCGGCGTTCCACGATTTCGGGCCGAGGGCGCGCAGGGTCGTGGCGGGATGGAAGGTACCGGCGCCCATCTGCATGTCGTAGGGCTGCAGCAGCACGCAGCCCTGGCGCGCCCAGTAGTGCTGGAGCGTGAGGATGAGGCCCTGGAAGGAGTTCCGGGGGTCCATGTTACGAGGCAGGTCAGGCATCTGGGGCGTCCGCTATGAGGCGGGCGGACCCTAGTGGCGCCGAGGGCGAGGGTCAATCGGGGCGGCCGTCCCGGCGCAGCTAGCGCGCATCGTCGTCGTCGGGCGGCCGGAAGGTGCCGTCGCGGCCGCGTTCGAGGGTGATGACGTCGGGGCGCTTGCGCTCGTCGAGGTCGCGGCGGCGGACGGCCTCGTCCTCGGATTTGAAATGGCCCATCCAGTCGCGCCAGATGCGGCGCACGCCGAACCAGACGATGGCCATGATGATGGCGAGGATGAGCAGGCGCAGCAGCACGGCGGTCACAGCCCGAACCTCGACCACATCGCCCGGTCCTCGACGGCGGCGGCGATGTCGGCCGCAAGAGCCAGCCGGGGAAGCTGGAACAGACCGCGGCGGGGCGCGATGACGCGGGTGCGCACCCTGTCGCCGAAGCGGGCGCGCAGCGTTTCGTGAATGTCGCCGAGCGCGTCGATGAGGCCGAACTCGATGCCGCGCACGGCGCTCCAGAACTCGCCGGTGAACAGGTCGTCGTCGGCGCCCTTGAGCCGGTCGCCGCGACGGGCCTTGACCCAGTCGATGAAGACCTTGTGCACGTCGGCCTCCATCTGCGTGAGGCGCGCCACGTCCTCGGGCTTTTCGGGCAGGAAGGGATCCATCGTCGACTTGTTCCGTCCCGACGTGTGGACGCGCCGGTCGATGCCCAGCTTGTCGAGGGCGCGCGGAAAGCCGAAGCCGGCGAAGATGACGCCGATGGAGCCGACGATGGACGACGGATCGGCGATGATCTCGTCGCCGGCGGTGGCGATGAAATAGCCGCCCGAGGCGGCCGCGTCCTCGACGAAGACCAGCACGTGCTTGCCGTGCGCCGCGGCCAGGTCGCGGATGCGCTTGGCGATGAGGCGCGACTGCACGGCGGAGCCGCCCGGCGAATTGACGATGATCGCGACCGTGTCGCCGCCCATGCGGAAGGCCCGGTCGAGCAGCGGCGCGACGGCCTCGATATTGAGCCGGCCGGGGCGCAGTTCGGCGGCGATGACGCCGTGCAGGCGCACCACCGGAATGACCGGTCCGCCCCGGCGGAAGGGCCGCATCAGCCAGCCAATGAAACCCGCCCGCTCGCGCATGAGACTCCTCGACAACGGCCCGTGATGTAGGACCAGGCAGACGATTTTACCAGTGGAGGCGGTCCGCGCCGCGGAAGATGGCCTCGAATTCGGGACGGAACGCACGCCCTTCCGGCAGGTGCAGGGCGCGCGAGGCGAGCAGCACCAGCGGCGCGCGCGAGCCCTTGATGCCGCGGACCAGCACGCGATGGGCCGGCGCACCCTCGCGCGGGGTCAGCGGCAGCACGGTCAGGCCGCCGAAACGACGCTCGAAATGCGCCAGCAGTGCCGGCAGGCGCGCCGCGAGGTGGATGAAGATCGCCTCGCCGCCCGGGGCGGCATGGGCGGCGGCGGCGCGCACCCAGGCTTCGAGCGCGTCCGGCGGCATGTGCCGGGCCGCGGCGCGAGCCGCCGCCGGGGCCGTGCCGACCTCGTAGAACGGAGGGTTGGCGATCACCGTGGCAAAGCGGTCGGGCGCGAGCCCGGCCTCGATGCGGCCGGCCGCGGCGATCTCGAGGGCCAGCACCCGGGCGCGGCCGGAAAAGCCGTTGCCGACGATGTTTTCGGCAGCCAACGCCGCCATCGCCGGATCGGCCTCGACCAGTGTGGCCGCGAGGCCCGGGCGGTCGGCCAGCGCAACGAGCGCGGCGGTGCCCGCCCCTGCCCCCAGATCGAGCAGTTCGCCCTCGCCGCGCCCTACCGCGGCGCCGAGCAGGACCGAGTCGAGGCCGGCGCGAAAGCCCTTCGCCGGCTGGGCGATCGTCAGGCGCCCGCCCAGAAAGGCATCGCGTGTGACACCCGCACGCTTTTCAATTTCCACGCCGTGGGCTAGGGACATCGCAAATCCGGACCGGTTCCGCGCCGATCATACGGTATTGCGGGCCGGCCTCAACGACGGATCGCTTCATGGTGATTTCGGCAGCAGCAGCAAAGGATCAGGCCGGGGCGGGCGCGCTCGACCGGCTGCTGGCGGCAACGCATGCCGAGATGGAGAAGGTCAACGCGCTGATCCTCAAGCGCGCCGAATCCCATGTCGAGATGGTGCCGCAGCTGGCACGCTACCTGATCGAGGCAGGCGGCAAGCGCTTGCGGCCGATGCTGACGGTGGCCGCGGCGCTGCTGTTCGGCGAGCAGCGGGGGGCGCAGACGAACTACGCCGCCGCCGTCGAGTTCATGCACAACGCCACCCTGCTGCACGACGACGTCGTCGACGAAAGCGACATGCGGCGCGGCCGGCCGGCGGCGCGCATGATCTGGGGCAACCAGGCCAGCGTGCTGGTGGGCGACTACCTGCTCGGCCAGGCCTTCCTGATGATGGTCGAGACCGGGCGGCTCGATGCGCTCGGCGTGCTCGCCAAAGCGGCGACGATCATCGCCGAGGGCGAGGTGTTCCAGCTTTCCAAGGCCGGCGACCTCGCGGCCACGCCCGAAGACTACGACCAGGTGATCCGCGCCAAGACCGCAACGCTGTTCCAGGCGGCGGCCGAGGTCGGCGCCATGGCAGGCGGTGCCGACGAGGCGGGCCGGGCTGCGCTGCGCGACTACGGGCTGGAGCTTGGACTGGCGTTCCAGCTGGTCGACGACGTGCTCGACTATCGCGGCGAGGCCGGCGCGATGGGCAAGAACACCGGCGACGATCTGCGCGAGGGCAAGATGACGCTGCCGGTGATCCTGGCGCTGGCCGACGCCAACCCGGCCGAGCGCGAGATCATCACGGCCTCGCTCGGCAAGGCCGACGCCAGCGACGCGGCGCTGGGCCAGGTCGTCGCCATCATGACGCGCCACGGCGCGCTGGCCCGCACTGTCGAGGAGGCGCACGCGCATGTGCAGCGCGCCCGCGACGCCCTCGCCCCCCTGCCCCCCAGCGACATGAAGACGATCCTCTCGGACATAGCGGAGTTCTACGTGAGCCGGGCTTACTAGGCCTCGGACGCGCCTTCCCGGACACCGATCAGTGGCGCGGCGGCGACCCAGTGGGTGGGCCATTTTTCGCGCAGGTCGTGGGCGGCCTGATGGGCCTGGGCGGAGGAGCCGAAAAGGCCGAAGACGGTGGCGCCGGAGCCCGACATGCGCGCCAGCATGCAGCCGCTGGCGGCGCCCAGTTGCGCGGCCAGCGTGCCGATGGCGGGAACCTGGGCGATGGCGGCCGGCTGAAGATCGTTGCGGGTGCCGGCGAGCCAGAGGCCGAGCTGGGCCGGGCGCGTCAGCGGGTCGGCGAGCTCGGGCAGGCCCGGATTGTCGCGGTGCACGAGGCGACGGAAGACCTCGGCGGTGACCACCGGCTCGAGCGGATTGACCAGCACCACGTGGCAGGCAGGAAATCCCACCAGCGGCTCGACGATCTCGCCGATGCCGCGCACCAGCGCCGGGCGCGAGTGGACGCACATGGGCACGTCGGCGCCAATGGCCTCGCCCAGCGCGCCGAGATCGGCGGGCGTGATGCAGCGGCCGGCGAGCGTGGCACAGAGGCGCAGTGCCGCGGCCGCGTCGGCGGAGCCGCCGCCAAGCCCCGCGGCGACGGGCAGATTCTTGCTGAGGCGCAGGGCGAGGCCGTCGGGCAAGGCGCCCGGCCAGCGGGCGCGGAAGGCGGCGAGTGCGCGCAGCACGAGGTTGTTCTCGCCACCGGCCAGCGTGCGCGCGAACGGGCCGGCGATGGCAAGGCTGTCGCGGGCGGCGGGCACGGCCTCGAGCTCGTCGCCGAGCTCGGCGAAGGCAACGAGCATTTCGAGGGTGTGGTAGCCGTCGGGCCGGCGGCCCGTCACGTGCAGGGCGAGATTGAGCTTGGCCGGCGCGGCCTCGACGACCGGGGCGTGCAAGCCTAGTTCACCGCCGCCTGATCCGCGGACGGCGCCTCGATCGGGGCCGACTCCTCGCTGGGCGGCGCCGCGTCGAGCCCGCCGGCCAGCTTGGGGGCGACGCGGGCGCGCACATTGCCCTCCTCGTCCATCGAGGCCGCGACGTTCCACTGGAAGCGCGCCTCGAGCCGGCGGCCGACGCGCCAGTAGGCATCGCCGAGGTGATCGTTGATCTCGGGGTCGTTGGGGCGGATATTCACCGCCTGCTCGAGCTTTTCGACGGCCTCGTCGAAGCGGCCGAGCCGGAAATAGGCCCAGCCGAGGCTGTCGATGATGTAGCCGTCATTGGGCGCGGCGGTGACCGCCTGCTGGATCATCTCGAGGGCGCGCTCGAGGTGCATGGCCTTGTCGACCCAGCTGTAGCCGAGATAGTTCAGCACCTGCGGCTGGCCGGGATTGAGCTCGAGCGCGCGCAGGAAGTCCTTTTCGGCGAGCGGGAACCTGTCGGCGCGCTCATAGGCGATGCCGCGCACGTAGTAGAAGCGCCAGTCGCCGGGGCTGTCGCCATCGTCCGCGGCGAGCGCCTTGGTATAGGCGTCGGCGGCGGCGACATATTGCTTGTCGGCGCGCAGCAGGTCGCCGAGCACGGACACCGCCTCGATGTCGCGCGGATTCGTGGTGACGATGTTGCTCAGCCGGCGGATTGCCTGCGGACGGTCGCCCAGCGCGTCGAGATTGTCGGCGACGCGCACCGTGGCCATGGGCTTGAGCGGCGAGGCGGCCGGTACGGCGTCGTAGAGCGCGTTGGCGAGCTCGTGCTGGCCGGCGCCGTCGTAGAGTTGGCCGATGATGAGCGGCACCATGTCGTTGGCCGGATCGAGGAACTGCGCCAGCCGCTCGAGGACGAGGGCGATGTCGTTGGTCCCCTCGCGGGCGAAGGCGATGGCGACGCTGTGGAACATCCTGGCGGCGCCTGCCTGCACGCTCGTCGCGAACAGGCCCGGATGCTGGCGCCGGGCAAGCTTCTCCTTGACCATCGTGACGATGGGGTGGCTGAGGCCGCGCGCCTCGAAGGTGGCGATGGCATCGAGCGCCTCGTCGAAGCGCCCGGCATTGCCGAGGATACGCGCATAGGCCTCGACGATGTCCGCGGTGTAGGGATCGGCGTCGCGCGCCTGGGCGATGTAGTCCTGCGCCTCGGCGGAGCGGCCCGCCACCTCGGCCATGACGGCGCGGTGGAAGACGAGGAACTCGTCGAGCCCGCCCTGCCCCACGGTGTCGAGCGCGGCGAAGGCGGCGTCGATGCGCCCGTCGCCGGTGAGCGCCCAGGCCCTCAGGATGGCCCCGGTGATGCCCTCGAAGCTGTCGGCGCCGAGCTTGTCGAGAATGCGGATGGCAGCGGCGTAGCGGCGCTGCTTGACCGCCTCGGTGGCGATCACGAGCTGGGCCAACTGGTGGTCGGGCTCGAGGTCGAGCAGATGGCGGGCGGTATCGCCGGCGCGGGCGATCTCGCCATTGGCGGCGAGCGCCACGAAGGCGCGGTCGAGAACGAAGGGATTGTCCCAGCTTTCGGCTGCTGCCGTCGCGAAGTAGCGGGCCGCCTCGGGGGTGGCGAGGTCGCTCATCGCCTCCTGACCGGCGAGGAAGCTGCCGGTGCGGCTGGGCGCGCCGGGCTCGAGAAAACCCGTTTCGGCAATGACGGGCGCGGCGAGACAGGCGGCAAGCCCCAGGGCGGCGACGAGGCGCAGGAGGTTATTCACGACGGTTCCGATCTCCGGGGACGGGCCAGATGAGCCCGAAAAGATTGGCTATTTTGCGACTGCGCCGCAAGGGCACGCGGCTTCGCGGGGGGCTACCTGCCGGACGCCCGACAGGGTAGTACGAACGTCTTCACCTTTACCAAGGTCAGCCAATGGCCAAGACTTATCCTGCACTGACGCCGCATCATCGCGCATTCATCGCGCGCCAGCACATTTTCTTTACCGCGTCGGCCGCGGCGGGCTCGCATATCAACCTCTCGCCGCGCTCGACCGACATGCTGCGGGTCGTCGGCGACAATGCGGTGATCTATCTCGACCGGACGGGAAGCGGCAACGAGACGGCCGCCCACCTGCTGGCCGACGGGCGGCTCACCATCATGATGTGCGCCTTCGAGGGGCCGCCGCTGATCCTGCGGCTCTATGGACGCGGGCGGGCGATCCGGCGCGGCAGCGACGACTACGCCGCGCTGCTTGCGGCCGAGTTCGGCAATACCGAGCCGCTCGGCGCGCGGCAGATGGTGCGTCTCGACTTCGACCTGGTGAAGACCTCCTGCGGCTATGGCGTGCCCTTCCACGACTATCGCGGGGAGCGCGACACGATCGACAAATGGTCGGCCGCCAAGGGCGAGGACGGCATCGAGGCCTATTGGCGCGAGAAGAACCTCGAGAGCATGGACGGGCTGCCGACCGGCCTGCTGGGCTGACGCGGCACGCTACATCCCCACATAGTTGGGACCCGAGCCGCCTTCCGGGGGAACCCAGGTGATGTTGCGCGCGGGATCCTTGATGTCGCAGGTCTTGCAGTGGACGCAGTTGGCGGCATGGATGCGGAAGACCGGCTCGCCGTCCGCCATGTCGATCTCGTAGACGCCGGCCGGGCAGTAGAGCGGGGCAGGCTCGGCGCCGAGCGCCGGCAGCGTCTGGCGCACCGGGATGTCGGGATCGGCGAGGTGCAGGTGCACCGGCTGGTCTTCGTCATGGGCGATGTTGGCGAGAAAGACCGAGGACGAACGGTCGAAGGTCGTCTCGCCGTCGGGACGCGGATAGGTGCGGGCGTCGCCGGCGGCGACAGGCACGAGCGTATCGGCGTCCGCCTTGCGGTGGCGCAGCGTGCCGAAGGGCGAGGCGCGAAAGAGCGTGTTCGCCCACATGTCGAGGCCGGCCAGCAGCACGCCGCGCACTGTCCCGAAGCGCGACCAGAGCGGCTTGACGTTGCGCACGCCATGCAGTTCGGGGCCGATGCCGGTGGCCATGGTGCGGGCGTGCAGATCGTCGAGACGATCCCCTGCCCGGCCCGCCGCCAGCGCCGCGGCGACGGACTCGGCGGCGGCGATGCCGGAACGGATGGCGCTGTGGATGGCCTTGAGCCGCGGCGCGTTCATGTAGCCCGCGGCGCAGCCGATGAGGGCGGCGCCGGGGAAGGCGAGATCGGGAAGGGACTGCCAGCCGCCCGAACTGAGCGCGCGGGCGCCGTAGGAGAGGCGCGTCGCGCCGTCGAGCAGACGGGCGATGGAGGGATGCCGCTTGAAGCGCTGGAACTCGTCAAAGGGCGAGAGCGTGGGGTCGCGGTAATCGAGGTGGACGACGAGGCCGAGATAAATCCTGCGGTCGCCGGCGTGGTAGCAGAAGCCACCGCCCTGGGTGGCATCGTCGAGCGGGAAGCCGAGATAGTGATCGACGCGCCCGGGCTCATGCACAGAATCCGGGATCTGCCATATCTCCTTGATGCCGAGTCCGAATTTCTGCGGCGCGGCCGTCGCATCCAGCTTGAAGTGTTGAATCAGGTGCCGCGCGAGCGAGCCGCGCGCGCCCTCGGCGATGAGCGTGTATTTCGCCCGAAGGCCGATGCCGGCGGCGAAGCCGGGCTTGGGATTTCCGGCGCGATCGCGGCCGAGATCGCCGGTGACGATGCCTTCGACGGCGCCATCTTCGGTGGTCAGCACATCGACCGCAGCGGTCATGGGATAGATGTCGACGCCGAGCGCCTGCGCCTCGTCGCCCAGCCAGCGCACGAGATCGCCGAGCGAGACGATGACGCCGCCCTGCGTCTTCATCAGCGGCGGGAGGATGGCGTCCGGCAGGCGCAGATCGCGGCGCGGGGTGAGGACATGAAAGACATCGCGCGTGACGTCCGGGCCGACGGGCGCGCCCCGCGCCCGCCAGTCGGGGATGAGTTCGGTGAGGCCGACGGGGTCCATCACGGCGCCCGACAGGATATGGCCGCCGATCTCGGCGGCCTTCTCCACCACGGTGACGGAGGTGCCGGGCGCCTGCTGCTTGAGCCGGATGGCCGCGGCGAGCCCGGCCGGGCCGGCGCCGACGATCACGACATCGGTGTCGATGATTTCACGCTGGGGCATCAGGGTTCCTTGCCAAGACGGGCCATGGCATAACAGAGCCGATGTCTCCCGATCAGCCGCAAAATGACGCCGACGCCCTCGCCATGCTCGAATGGTACAGGGCCGTGGGCGTGGACGTGGCCATGGACGAGGCGCCGGTCGACAGGTTCGCGAGTTCGGCGGTCGCGCCGCCACGGGGCAGCACGCCCGCCATCGTCCGCCCCGGCCCCGCCCCTGCCCCGGTACCGGCCGCGCCGCTGGTCACCGACCCCGACGAGACGCGGACCATCGCCGCGGCGGCCCAAAGCCTCGACGAGTTGCGGGCGGCGATGAACGCCTATGACGGCTGCGCGCTGAAGCATCGGGCGACGCAACTCGTCTTCGCCGACGGCAACCCCGCGGCCGAGATCATGATGGTGGGCGAAGGCCCCGGCGAGCAGGAGGACCGGCAGGGCAAGCCCTTCGTCGGCCGGGCGGGACAATTGCTCGACCGGATGCTGGGCGCCATCGGGCTCGACCGCACCGGCGTCTACATCGCCAACATGGTGCCGTGGCGGCCGCCCGGCAACCGCAACCCCACGCCCGAGGAGCTGGCGCTGTGCGCGCCCTTCCTCTACCGGCAGGTGGAACTGGTGGCGCCGAAGGTGCTGGTGACGCTGGGCAACGTGCCGACGCAGGCGCTGTTCGAGACCAATCGCGGCATCACCCGCATGCGCGGTCAATGGAAGACGCTGAGCATCAATTCGTGGAGCGGCCCTGCCCTGCCCACGCTCCACCCCGCCTTCCTGCTCCGGACGCCGAGTGCCAAGGCACAGGCTTGGAAGGACCTGCTGAGCCTGAAACAGGCAGTCGCCGACAGCAAGACATAGCCCCTGCTCTACTTCGTCTATCGATCGCCTCCTGCCGCTCCACCGCCTCGTCATCCACGCCGCCCAGGGTTCCCCGCCGTTTGCCGTCGCTTCAAGCGTCCGTTAAGGACAACGGCACTTCATCTGGGCAATAGTGCCGCAATTCAGTCGCCGTTGACGGGCAGTTGACGGCAATTGCATCAGGCCGCTGGGCATCTGCTCCCGAGGGTTCATGTCCTCCGTCGTCAAGATTTACGCGCTGTTCCTCGGTTCGGCCTTCCTGCTGTTCGCGGGCGGGCTGCAGGGCCTGCTGCTCAGCGTACGCGGCGCCGAAGAAGGCTTCTCGCTGCTGGCGCTGGGCCTTATCGGCACCGGCTGGTCGGTGGGCTTCATCGCGGGCTCGATCAGCGTGCCGCTGCTGGTGCAGCGCGTCGGCCACATCCGCGCCTTCTCGATCATGGCGGCGATCGGGACCATCACCATCCTGCTCAACCTGCTGTGGGTCGCCGATGTCGGCTGGATCGTGCTGCGCGCCTTTTCGGGCTTCTGCTTTGCCGGCGCGGCGATGATCGTCGAGAGCTGGCTCAACGAGGTGGCCGAGAACAAGAGCCGGGGCACGATCTTCTCGATCTATACGACGATAAACATGACGGCCTCGACGCTGGGCCAGCTCGCCATGTCGCTGACGGGGGTGTCGAGCCACATCCCCTTCATCGTGGGGGCCATCGCCTTCATCTGCGCCATCCTGCCGAGCGCGCTGACGTCGACGCCGCAGCCGCGCCCGCTCGCCTCGGCCAAACTCGATGTGTGGCTGCTCTACAAGACGTCGCCGCTGGCGGTGATCGCGGCCTTCTCGGTGGGCATGGCGAACGGCGCGTTCGGCACGCTGGCGCCGGTCTACGGGCACGGCCAGGGCCTCGACGCCTCGGGCATCGCGTTCCTGTTCGCGGTGACGGCGGTACTGGGCGCGCTGGCGCAGGTGCCGGCGGGGCGGATCAGCGACACGATGGACCGCCGGCTGGTGATCGTCGTCCTGGGCAGCGTGGCGGCGGCAGCCGGATTCCTCATGCTCGTGGTCAACCCGCATGGCGGCTGGCCGATGTATGTGCTGTTCGGGCTCTACGGCTTTTCTGCCTATCCGATCTATGCCATCGCGGTGGCGCATGCGAACGACTTCGCGCGGCACGGCGAAGTCGGCCGGGTGGCGGGCGGCATGCTGCTGGTGCTGGGGACGGGCCTCGCCGTCGGCCCGGCCATCGCGGCACTGGTGATGAACCTCTACCAGCCGGTGGGGTTGTTCATCGTCACCGCCACCTTCCACGGCGCGCTGGCGCTGACGGCGTTCCTGCGCATGAAGGTACGGCCGGTGCGCATCGACGGGCGCATCCGCTTCCGCGTGATGAATGCGGAAAAGGGCGTGACGCCGGGCAGCGTGGAACTCGATCCGCGCTCTGACGACACGCAGGAGGAGATGGAAAGCCCGACGGCGGGGGCCGCGAGCCTCACACCCGAGGCGGAGATCATCACGCCGGACGCGGGGCCAGAGGCCGCCGCGGAGGCACCGGAGGCATCGGAGACACCCAAAGATGTTCAAGT
>PJUF01000653.1_pt1 | contig 22779 bp, 18 predicted proteins | sample 1512191 | NCBI WGS metagenome assembly PJUF01 (sample SAMN08177673, study PRJNA422409) | Feces metagenome, whole genome shotgun sequencing project. | isolation source: Chicken feces (3) enriched on wood chips | host: Gallus gallus | place: USA: Madison | collected 2015-01-15 | reverse complement strand
TTATACTGTAAGAATTTGTTCTGGGCAACCCAACCGAATACATCGTTGATCTCGTTGGTGGTAGAAACCGTGGTAAAAATGGTCGAATATGATTTGGCGTGGATCGCTTCCATCATACACATGTACGATAATACAGCCTTATTCTGTAAGGAATCGATATGATCGATGATCTTAGGCATACCGGTGTGGCTCTGAAGGGTATCCAACAGTGTCAAACCACCTAAGGCTTTCTTATAACACTCTTTCATATCCCAACTCAATCCTTTCCAGCTATCAATATCCTTGGAAGGAATGTATTCCGTATCGATCCAGAACTGGCGGATATTTTGTTCCCAGAACATCAATGCATAGTCGTTGTCCGGTGTATTCCAGTTTACGGCTGTAAATTGTTTACTCATTTTTATAGGTGTCCCCTCTTTTTAATATTTTAATAATTCTTTTCTGACAGCTTATGCTGAACAAGAAATACATTCTTCAATAGTTGATTTACGCGTACGGGTATAGTACAGCGATTTTAATCCCAGTTTATGGGCGTAGATGTAATATTTCGCCAAGTCACGGGTAGAATCCTTTGAATTCGTGTGCAAGATCGTCGATACCCCTTGGTCAATGTGACGTTGGATCACCGAGATCAGTTTCAACACCTTCATCTGATCCATATCGTATGCCGATTTGAAGTAGAAGTAGTTATCATTCGTCAAATAAGGCATTGGGTAGTAAGTGGTACTATCTCCATACTCTCTCACTTCGATGATGTCCACGATTGGCATAACAGAAGCCGTCGCGTTCATGATGTAAGAAGTGGATTGGTTCGGAGCAATGGCCAAACGGTAAGCATGGTAGATACCGTGTTCCGCCACCTGTGCTTTTAGGTTTGTCCAATCCTCTACGGTTGGAATATGGATGCCTGCGAACAATTCCTTCACCTTGTCGGTTTTAGGTTGGAATTCACGGATCAAATATTGATCGAAATACGTTCCATCCGCATAGCCGGATTTTTCAAATCCTACGAAAGTTCTTTGGCGTTCCTTAGCAATCTCCATCGATGCCTCCAACGAATAGTAGTTCATCATCATGAAGAAAGTATTGGCGAAATCCAATGCTTCTGTAGATTCGTACATGATGAAACTCTTCGCTAAATACCCGTGAAGGTTCATGGCACCTAGTCCTACCGAATGCAATTCGCGGTTAGCTTTAGCGATGGAAGGAACCATTTCGATATCCGTTACATCGGTTACTACTGTTAAGGCACGCATAGCGGTCTTCACCGTTTCCTTGATACGTTTATTATCCATCACCGTAGCGATGTTCAAAGAACCCAGGTTACAGGAGATCCCGTAACGGATGGTATCTTCTTTACCGTAGATGTTGATATCAGAAACTTCCGAGATCTGCATGATCTCTGTACATAGGTTCGAGAATTTAACTCTTCCCAATCCGTTCAACGCGTGTGCACGGTTGGTGTTCTCCTTGAAGAAGATGTATGGGTATCCCGACTCTTTTTGCGTTTGTGCAATTTTCACTAACAAGTGACGGGCATTGATTTTTTTCTTTTTAACGTTAGGGTTCGTGATCAGTTCATCATACATCACGTCCATATCCAACTCGTCCAGGTACTGACCATACTCCTGCATAACTGTATGCGGATAGATCAAATAACAAGGCTCATCTTTCTCTGCCAATTCCATGAATTTATCCGGAACGATGATACCGATAGATAAAGACTTGATACGTACTTTCTCATCCACATTGATTTTCTTACAATCCAAGAATTCTTCAATGTCCGAGTGGAAAATATTCAAATAGACAGCTCCTGCACCAGGACGTTGCCCCAATTGATTGGCATACGAGAAGGTATCTTCCATGATCTTCATGATCGGAAGAACACCACCTGCGCGGCCATCAACTCCTTTGATCGCTTCACCGCGTGCGCGGATCTTCGAAATATTGAAAGACACACCACCACCAATAGATGATAATTTCATGGCCGAATCCACCGCGTAACCAATACCGTTCAGGTTATCGCCGATCTCATCCAAGAAACAGGAAACCAATTCGCCGGAACGTTTCTTTCCAGCGTTCAAGAACGTCGGGGTAGCGGGTTGATATTCTTGATTGATCATGATCTCTGCATACTCGATAGCTTTTTGAACGCCTTCTTCTCTTGCTAAGAACAAAGAAACCGCCACCACACGGTCTTCGTAACGCTCTAGGAATTTCTCCCCAGAATCATCGCGAAGCGCATAACTTTGGAAAAACTTGAAGGCCGCCATAAAAGATTGGAAACGGAATTTCTTTGCATACACAAAGTTGAATACCTCTTCCATTTGCTCAAACGTAAACCATTCGTAGAAATTGATGTAATAGTTGTTTTCTACCAAATAATCGATTTTTTCCTTCAAGTTGTAGAAGAACACGGTGTTCTTGTTCACATACTCCAGGAAATAGGCGCGCACAGCCTCCTTGTCCTTATCAAGGCTGTACTCGTCATCATGTTTGATCATGATTTCGTTATTAAGCAATATCCAATTTTTCGCTACCTCGTTTGCTATCATAGTATTGATTTTTAATGATGTCAATAAATTGATTAATATCTTCCAATGTACCAGAAAGTTCAAATTTCATGGCCGTTGGGATTTCGAATTCTGTGCTGATCTTATCAGCTGCTATCGCATAGTTCCTTCCCCAGTTGCGGTTTCCGCTGGATGTTACCGAGTAGATCATATGGCTTTGCATGGTCAATAACTGAGCGGTCTTATCCGGTACTTTACCAAAATTGGTGGTATAAGTGACCAAATGTCCCGGCTCCGAGATCTCCATATGCTCCTCAATACGGATGGCTTTCCATCCCGTAACTTGGATCACCTTGTTGATAAAGCGCTCCACATTACCGGTTCTTGAATCGTAATATAAATTAATCATGGTCCTTTAGGTTTATGGATTAATTACAGGGCAATCTGATCCAACTCTTCTGGCTTAAATCCGATGATTCTATTTTTGATTTCGTCGTTCTCCAATACAATCACGGTAGGAACGGTACGTACTTTGAACTTAACAGCTAATTCCGGCTCATCAAATGGATTGATAGTTTCGTAGGCAATACCTTTGTTGTCTAGGTAAGCCGATACCTGTGCGCATGGTGCACAGTCATTTTTTTCGAATTTAATGATTCTTGCCATGTTATATTAAGTTGAAAAAGAATTTGGGCTTTTTGGGCTCTGCTTCTTTGTTTAAATAAAAAAACGATTGAAATGAGATGGTTTCATACTCATGTAGAACAAATATCCCATATTTTTTAACGTAGGAGGTAATGATACTTTTCCACATTCATGTGGATTCCGTTGGTAAAACCCACTTGGTTACCTCGAATAATTAGTAAGGTGTTCGTTTTCAATTCACTGAGGATGTTGATAACTTTAAATTAGCACTTTGTAGCTATTTGTTGACTCCCTTTTTCTTCCTCTTTTTATTGTCAAAATATAAGAGAATTTTTGGTTAATTATAACAAATTAGTTATATATAAATCTTCCCTTAGCATCCCAATAATATATTGTTAAATTAGCGTTATCAATTTCGAAACAAACACCCAAATGATTATGAAATTCAAATTTTTATTACCCTTTTTATTTCTGAGTTCTTTTGGAAGCCTACAAGCTCAAGAAAGCTTGACCTTTCAAAAACCACCAACAGAAATAATGGCACTCGCCGATTATCAGCGACCTCCCACCGTAAGGATCAGTACCGATAAAAAATGGGTACTCTTCTCCTACCGCCCAACCTACAAAAACTTGGCAGAACTGGGCGTGGAAGAAACCAGATTGGCCGGTCTACGCATCAATGCCAAAGCGAGTATTTCTAGTACCGAAACCTACTTTGATGCCTTGAGCCTGCAGTCTATTGATGGCAAGGACCTGATCAAGATCAACCTTCCGGAGAATGCCTTGATCTCCAATATCGATTTTTCCCCAGATTCCAAAAAACTGGCGTTCACCAATACCAATGAAAATGGCGTTGCCCTTTTCATTTACGATATAGCCAGTAGGGAATTGAAAAAAATAACCGATTACAACCTGAATGCCATTGTACATTCTCCATTCACTTGGTACACGCAGCCGTCATCGCGAGGAACGACGCCATCATCCGATAAGCTATTAATAAGCTTGGTTAATCCATCTACCGCGCAAACCGACAAGAAAAACAGCTTGGCTACCGGTCCGATCATTTCCAATGCGGATGGTACAGTATCCCAATTGAGAACTTACCAGGATCTATTGAAAACACCGGCTGATGAGGCTGAATTCCAACGATTGGTCACTTCCACCCTGGTTTGGGTAGACCTTTCCGGAAAAACGGAACACTTCAAAGCTGCGGATATGTATATGGGCTCTTCCATCTCTCCAGACGGACAATACGTGATGGTCACAACCCTTAAAAAACCATTTTCTTATGTGGTTTCCTTAGGAAGTTTCCCTACCGAGACCAATGTATATGACCTGAAGGGCAACCTGATCAAAAAAGTGAATGAAACTGCATTGATGGAGATCATGCCGAAGGGCTTCTCTTCAACCCGTCCTGGAAAAAGATCCATGTCATGGCGTTCGGACAAAGCAGCAACCCTATCCTTTGTTCAAGCATTGGATGGTGGAGATGCGAACAAACCAGCGGAATTCCGTGATGAGCTCTTCAACTGGGAAGCTCCATTTCAGTCGGAGCCAAAATCAATGATGAAAATCGCAGACCGCTACGCGGGAGTGGTTTGGGGGAATGATGACTATGCCTTGGTATACAGCCAATGGTATGATACCAGAAACTCGAAAACCTACTTGTTGAATCCAAAAACCGGAAGCAATAAGGTGATCTATGATAGAAATAGCCAGGATGTATATTCGGATCCGGGGTCGCCTTACCGCGATAAAAATGAATTCGGAACGTACAGTATGTACATCAAAAACGGTAAATCCTATTGGATAGGTTCTGGATTTACCAAAGAAGGTGAATTCCCGTTCATCGAAGAATACGACTTCAAGACCGGGAAGAAAAAACGCATTTATACAGCGAAGGAATCCGATATGCAGGAACGTATCAGTTCGGTGGTCGACATCGAAAAAGGCGATATCTTGGTATCCCTTCAATCGGCTTCCCAATTCCCAAACTATTACGCAAAAAACATCAAATCCGGTAAGCAATCAGCCGTAACCAGCATCGAGAACCCTTTCAAATCGTTGGATGGAGTGCACAAAGAGGTGTTGAACTACAAGCGTAAGGATGGGGTGGAATTATCCGGTACACTTTACCTTCCAGCAGGTTATGATAAGAACAAGAAGGAAAAACTTCCTTTATTGATCTGGGCTTACCCAAGGGAGTATAAAGACAAATCCACTGCTGGACAAAGTACAGCCAATCCGAAAGAATTCACTTTCCCAAGCTATGGATCCTTCATCTATTGGGTGTCCCGTGGTTATGCGGTACTGGATAATGCAGCCTTCCCTATTGTGGGCGAAGGAAAACAAGAACCGAACGATTCCTTCATTCCGCAATTGGTGGCGAATGCTGAAGCGGCCATCGACGCCGTTGATCAATTGGGATATATCGACCGCAACAAGGTGGCCGTTGGTGGACACTCCTATGGTGCGTTCATGACCGCCCATTTATTGAGCAACTCCAACCTATTTGCAGCAGGAATTGCCCGTTCTGGAGCTTACAACCGTACCTTGACGCCTTTTGGTTTCCAAAGCGAACAGCGTAACTTCTGGGATGATCCGCAACTGTACATGACCATGTCGCCCTTCATGAGTGCACATAAAATGAAAACACCTATTTTATTGATCCATGGTGCTGCCGACAATAATCCTGGAACATTTACCCTACAGACCGAGCGTTACTTCCAAGCCTTGAAAAACTTGGGTGCAACCGCTAGAATGGTAATCCTGCCAGGTGAATCGCACGGTTATGCAGCGAAAGAGAATATCTTCCATGTCCTTTGGGAACAAGATCAATTCCTAGAAAAATATGTGAAGAACAGAGCGGCTACGAAATAAGCCTAATCACACAAAAAAATAAGCGGGAATCAATTTTCATTGAATTCCCGCTTTTTATTTGAGAAAGGTATTTTACTTAACCACCATTATATCCTGGATTCTGTTTCAGATTTGGATTAATGGCCATTTGGGTCTGTGGAATCGGAAAGATTTCCTTGTTCACATCGCCCGTCGCTTTATGGTCCCACCAAGTTCCGGTGGTGAACTTACCAAAACGGATCAGATCGGTGCGGCGCTTCCCTTCAAAGATAAATTCCCGGCCGCGTTCAGCCAACAATTCATCCAAGGTAAGGGTTGCCGTTGTGTATCTATTCGCAGTCCAGTCAGCGGCTGCAAAAGCACGTTGACGGCTGGAATTGATCAGGTCTACTGCCGCTTGATTGGCAGCTCCACCATTCTTACGCATCAAGGCCTCCGCTTTATTGAAGATCACCTCGGTCAAGCGATAGATCACATAATCATTCTCCTGATAATTCTCGTCGGAGGTAATGCCTGATTTATACTTGTTGAATCGAGCACCGGAGTTTTCTTCTCCTTCGGCCATGGATCCTTCCGATGTTTTATCACCCTCACTTTCCCGACGGATGGAATTCACGAAGGATAATGGTTGTTTGGCATATTCTTCCGTTCCCAGCACCGGTGTGGTCGTCCCGCGTTTGTATTGTGGTCCGAACAGGAACCAGTCCTTTTTACGCAGATCCTGTGCATTGTAGGCATCGAAGGCTGTTGGGATCACCACAAACGCATTCCAACCGCCATAACTTACGCCCAATGCTTCTTTCATATAATCATAGCCCATAAAGAAACCACCCCAATCAAAGGTGAATCCGCCCTTACGGCTGTACTGAAATTGAAAGATCGATTCTGGATTTGCCGAATTGGTATTGCTGAAGATCGCGTTGATGTTCGGGGATAATTTTGGTGTTCCACCAATCCCGCCACCAGCACCGCTGATCACCTTATCCGCTGCCGCGATACATTCATCCCACATCGGGGTTCCCGTCCATTTTTGGGCGTTCAGGTATAGCTCTGACAGCATGGCATAACCCGCCGCACGATTTACTTTACCCACCGTCTCTGCATTTAGATCCGGAAGTTTGGTCACCTCGGCTTCCAACTCCGTTTTGATGAAATCGAACACTTCCTTGCGGGTCTTGGTCTCCGGATTTACAGGACTGTTGGCAACTTCTGTCACAATGGGAATATTCCCCCACATGTCCATCATGCGGATGTAATGGTATGCCCGAAGGACCTTCAGCTGTGAAACCACGGATTGTACCTCTTCCGCTGTCATGCCGATTTTTTCAGCATCCAAGGTACTTATGTCAGCAATCGCGTTGTTGACAAATCCTACCCCGGTCCACATGAGGTTCCATGCATCGCGCATCCGGTTTTCCGTTTCTGTCCAGGTGTGGTAGTGCATACGGAAATGGTCTCCACCATCATAACCATGACGACCTTTCTGTGGCCAAGCAAGTTGATCAGCCGAAAGTTCAGAATGGTAATAGAATGCACTTGCTCCAGTTGGTGCCAACCAGGCCTGCATATGCGTAAATGGCCGTAAGGCCGCCTGCATCACCTCCAATTTGTTCTTATAGAAAGATTCCTTCTCCAATTTACTGTACATGGTCTCATCCAGGTTGGTACAACCTGTCATCAGACTTGTCCCAATAAAAAGTGCAGCCGCAAATCGTATCGTTTTTTTATCTAGTAATTTCATAATTCCCTCCTTTAAAAGCCAATATTTAATCCCATCGTCCATGATTGCGTTCTTGGATAAAAACCACGTGAATCTATCCCGCCATCAAAACCAGTATCCTGCAGCTCCGGATCGATCCCTGAATAGGATGTAATCGTCGCAATATTTCTTGCTGTCAGGTATACATACATATTGCGGATCAACGGGGTCTTGGTTCTGATGTTATAACCTAAGGTGATGTTGTCGATCTTGACAAAGGAACCATTCTCCAGGTAGTAATCGGAATACTGTGGATCATCGTTCAATTGATCATGCTTTCCAAAAGCAGACTCAAAAACATTGTTCGGAATCCATTTCTTGTTACCAAAGAACATGTCGGCCGTATTCAGGATATCATACTTGAATTTTCCACGAAGGAATACCGTCAGGTCAAAACCTTTATAGGTAAAACGGTTACCCAGGGAAGCCTGGAATTTTGGTATCCCATTTCCAATATACGCACGGTCATCGTTGTTCATGTCGCCGGCATGGGCGGTGCTGCCATCGGCTTTATAGAAAAGCCATTTCCCTTCGTCATCGAATCCGGCAAAACGTTTACCATAGAAATTCCCGATCTCGCCGCCTTCTTCCAAACGCATGGCATTACCTAAATTCCCCGGACTAGGAAGTCCTCCGAATTCCAACCAGTTGCTTTTGAAGATATCGCTGGAAAGTTTCGCCAATTTATTTTTCTGGTAATTACCGGTGAAATCCACCTGCCAAGTGAAGTTTTCCCTAGAGATCGGGAAAGCCGTCAATTGCAGTTCCACCCCTTTGTTCACCACCTCTCCTACGTTATACCAAATGCTTGGCTGCACATAGGCAGGTAATTGCGCATTATATTCGTACAATAAATCGGTGGTCTTCCGATGGTAGACATCCAATGCACCGGTGATCTTGCTGTTCAGGAGCGCAAAATCCAAACCGATGTTGGTCTCTGCCTTCTGTTCCCATTTCAGATCCGGGTTGGCATTGTTCTCTACACCATAGGTCTGATAATATACCCCATCTTGTGGGTAATACCCGCCCGTACCTAAACGGATAAAGGAAAGGTAATTCGGGATCCCTTGGTTACCTGTAACCCCATATCCAGCGCGAAGTTTCAATTCATTGACCACGTCCTTGTTGCCGAAGAAATCTTCGTTGCTGATGTTCCATCCAGCGGAGATCGCTGGGAAGTTACCCCATTTATTGTTCGCTCCAAACTTAGAGGAACCCTCTCTACGAAGGATCGCCGTCACGAAATATTTATCCGCATAATTGTAGTTTACCCTTCCAAAAAAGGCAATCAAGGTATTTTCATCCTTGAAAGATCCTAGAGCTGGTCTAGGGTACTTGGTATTGATGATGGCTGTTCCGGAATTGAAATCCCAATCCAGGAATCCATCGGTGGAAAAGCCCGAGTTCGACATGTTGAAATACTCCGCGGTCATGTATTGGTAACTGTAGCCCAATAGACCGGTGAAGGTATGCACATCGTTGAAGGTTTTGTTATAGTCGATGGTACTTTCGAACGTTTTGGTCCAGTTCAGGTCGTTACGCTTATAGGCATATCCTGTTCCGTCATATTCGGTATCATCGGGCCGTTGGTCCCAATCCAGGATCGACCGATATTGTCGGTCATTCCAGTTGTCGCGAACGTAGGAACCGAAGGCGGACACGCTTAATTCATCCAATATCTGGAATTTCAAGCGGGCATCACCGGAGAAGGTCTGCTGGTTTCGCTCTTCGATCCTATGGGCCAAACGGCTCATCGGGTTATAGTTGTTATATTCCTGTGTTTGATAGTAGGTCCCATCCGGGTTCATGATGGGTGCCGTTGGATTTCTTTGGATGGTCTGCTCAAAATCGCCTGTTTTTCCGCCTAAAAGGTTGGCCTTATTGAAATTGGCGGCCAGGTTAGCGGTCAATGTCAAACGGTTATCCAAACCTGTCTGATTGAAGTTGATACGCCCTCCAAATTGTTCTCTTCCATTCTGTTTGGCAATACCCTTAGCATTTTCATAGTTGAAGGATGCCCGGTAGGTGGAATTTTCACCTCCACCACTGGCGATGAAATTATGGAAATGGGAAAAATTATCCTTATTGATCAGCTCATCGTATAGATCGGTGGAAGCACCAAGATCAAGATCAGGTTTGTTTTCCCCCTGAACGATCAGCTGCCGGAATTGATCAGCACTTAACATGCTAGGTTTTCGGTTGACTCTTTCGGTCTGTCCATAGGTCATGTATTCGAATTGGGCGGCTCCTGCCTTCCCTTTCTTGGTAGTGACCAAGATGACCCCGCCATTACCGCGGGTACCATAGATCGCAGCGGCGGAACCGTCCTTCAGGACATCGATGGATTCGATATCGCCCTGTTTGATCAGATCCAAGTTCCCGCCCGGAATACCATCGACTACAATCAAGGGTGAATTGGTTCCTTTTAGGGAAGCCATACCCCGTAATTGGATGCTGGTACTGGAATTGGGATTGCTACCTTGGGTACGGGTGATGTTCAGACCGGCCACTTTTCCCTGAACAAGGTCCATGGGACTACGCATCCCGCCTTTATTGAAATCTTTTTCTTTTACGGAGGCTACCGCAGAGGTGATTTCCTTCCTTCTTTGTGTACCGTATCCGACCACCACTACTTCCTCCAGACTTTCTTCTTCGGAAACCAAATTGACATTGGCCGTGGTGCCACTAACGGTGACCTCCTGGTTGGCGAAGCCAATATAGCTTACCTGTAGGACATCGCCATTTTCGGCGGCAATGCTGAATTTTCCGGACGCATCTGTTTGGGTGCTGGCATCCTTTCCTTTGACCTTAATGGTAACCCCTGATAAGGGTGAACCATTGGCACTGTTCTTCACCGTTCCCGTAACTGTCTGTTGAGCAATTACGGAATTTACCTCAACGGTGGCAGCTTTAGGCATGGCATTGGCATACCTATAGCTGCAGGCCAAGAGGGCAAAGCATAAAATACTCCCCCGTACAAAGCCTGTGCGATGATTTTGTTTACTGTAATAGTTCGGCATGTTAATTAACGTTTAGTATATAATTATTTAAAGGTTTATATGTTTCAATGTAATTACTAAAACGGTTTAGTTTTTTAGTAAGATTTGTATCAGATTAGTTACAGTAAGATTAGAACGCTGGCTAAATGGATTTATTATCCATGAGTTGTTAATTTTTGGAAAAAATTGGAAAAATTATGTTAAATGTTGGGGTGGAGGGGGTTGGGGGGGGTTGGTTGGGAGGTTGTTGCTTATGGGGTGGTGGAGCAGTGGTTGAGTGGTGGTTGAGTGGTGGTTGAGTGGTGGTTTCCTTCGGAGCGAAAGAAGGGTGAAAGTAATGTAAAAGTATGTAAAATGTATGTTTGGCATATAAAAACACGGTTTAAACATGCTTTAACCATGATTTTATAGCGAAAATCATAGGTTAGGTTACTGTTTCTTGTACTTTTCCTCTTCATTGAACCTCTCCGTCATTGCGAACCACCCCGTCATTGCGAGGAACGAAGCAATCTTTGGACTAATCGAAAGATTGCTTCGTCGTACCTCCTCGCAATGACGCAGAAAGTACCTCTTCGCAATGACGAGGGAGGATAAAAAAAATACCCTAAAATTTTAACCTTGCGTTCATTTCCGCCATGGCAGCTTGGTCAAGCAACCATTTCTTATTGTTTTTCCGATCCCCTTTCCAATCCTTATAGAACAATCCATTTTCATCCTTCAGGTTTTCCCAGGCATAATCCAAATTATCCTTAAAACTCTGCAAATAAACCGGATTTCTATCCACCTGGTACAACTCCACAAATCCCCGCATCATCACCGCAATAAACCAAATATCCGAATTCTTCAATAACCTGAACCTTTTCCCAGCCCTTTCCTCTTCCTCATGGAAAAAATATCCATGAGCAGATTTCGCAATGGCTTGCGCATCTTCCAAATACCTCTTCTCCTTCCCTACTTCATACAACAACACCGCAGCCTGCAGCATCTGTCCAGAGTTATAGGGAAATTTCGCCCTTCCGATCTTCCCTGACAAGGTCACATGATCAAAATACAAATGGTCCGTCGGATCCTGCAGGTTTTTCTTCGTCCAAGCATACAAGGAAACAGCTTGATCCAAATACGTCTTCTTCTTGGTTGCCTGATATAGTTTCATCAAAAAAACAACACCTGGTGCATTGGAACAGGTATTCTTTGATTCCTTTTTTTGTTCACACCAATAAATCCCTCCACCTAATTTGTCATCCATCCCGCTGGCTACAAAGCGCCAGATTTCTTCCGATTTCGCCAAGTACTTTTTGTCTTTGGTTGCTAGGTACAGATCCGCAAAATCTATCCCCAACCAGACATTATCATCGTAAAACCGATCCGATTGTCGTGCCGTTCGTACATAGGAAGCATAGCCCACCGGTGCTCTTTGGTCTATATACTCCTCCAGTCCGGTCAATACCTTCGTATCGATCTCCTTCCTCTTGGCCTTGTTCTTAGGTTGGCTTTCCAAAAGAGCCACCTGCGCAGATAAAGTACCGGAAAATGGCCAGAGGTAGGAATACGCATTCCCTTTCGGACCGGGTTTATTATCCCCTAGATAACTGGCCTGATAGCCTGCATCAAAAGGATAATTTTCACGCAACAAGAAAGTTCCATCCACCGCATAATGGGCATAAATGGAATCCAAAATAATTTGAGCCCTTTTTTGCGGGCTAAGTTTATCCGGTTTGGGCTGTGCTGACGCAAAGCCCGTATCCAGGATAAATAAGAAAAGAAACAGGTTGGTTAGGTTGATTATTCTCATCTTATAAATTTCCTTTTTTTAGTTCTGAAACAGCATGATCTACGGCCCTTGCTGCAAAAGCCATGTATGTCAGGGAAGGGTTCTGGGTAGATGTCGAGGTCATGCTCGAACCATCCGTCACATATACATTTTTACAGGCGTGTAGCTGGTGCCATTTGTTCAACATGGAGGTCTTCGGATCCAGACCCATCCTTACGCCGCCCATTTCGTGGATATCCAAACCCGGGGCCTGCCAGGCATCATTACGTTGGATATTCTTGAAACCTGCTGCCAGGAACATCTCTTCCATCGTATCGAGATAATCCTTCTTCATCTTATTATCATTATCATCGTAATCAACCGACACCCGCAACAATGGCATTCCCCATTCATCTTTCTCCTTTCCATCCAAGGCCACATAATTAGAAGCCTTTGGTATGGTCTCCCCCATCATATGCGAACCCACGCCCCAGTTTCCCAGCTTCGGGTTGAGGATGGATTCCTTAAGCGTTGTTCCCAATCCGGATTCATCCGAATAAGAGGAACGATAGGCACCAAACCCAGCAGCATAGCCCCGCAGATAATCCGTTTCCTGTTTATGCAGGTTCCGGAATCTCGGGATATAACCACCACCGGCAGGGTTCCTGCCATCGGTTTTATAATCCAGATAGCCTTCATACTCCGCAGAAATCCTTGCGCTGTAATTGTGGAAGGCCACATATTTGCCCAGTGTACCACTATCATTTCCCAAACCATTTGGAAAACGTTGGGAGGTGGAATTCAGCAGCAATAAATTGGAATTGAGTGCCGCGGCATTCAGGAAGATCACCTTTGCGAAGAAATCGATTTCCTCTTTGCTTTCCTTGTCGATGACTTTTACCCCTATTGCCTTCCCCTTGCTTTCATCATATAAAATAGAATGAACGACGGAATTTGGTCGTAAGGTCATATTTCCTGTCTTTGCTGCCCAGGGTAAGGTAGAGGCATTCGAACTGAAATAACCTCCAAATGGACAGCCTCGCTGGCATAAGGTTCTATTTTGACATTTCACCCTACCTTGATCGATGTGAACCTGATTGGCATGGGATAGATGCGCACAGCGGGCAGAGATCACCTTTCTTTCGGGATATTTCTGCTCCACTTGCTTTTTGAAATATTTTTCGACGATGTTGAGCGGATAGGCCGGTAGGAATTCCCCATCCGGTAATTCCGGAAGACCATCCCTATCCCCCGCTATTCCTGCAAAACGTTCCACATGATCATACCAAGGTTTGATATCCGCATAGCGGATCGGCCAATCCACGGCAAAACCATCTCGGGCAGGACCTTCAAAATCAAAGTCCGACCATCGCTGGGTCTGTCTTGCCCAAAGCAAGGATTTACCTCCTACCTGATACCCCCTGATCCAATCGAAGGGCTTTTCCTGCACATAGGGATGTTCCTTATCCTTCACAAAAAAATGAGCGGCATCCTCATGAAAAGCATAGCAACGGTTAACGATCGGGTTTTCCTGTTTTATTGCATAAGGCAGTTCATTACGATGTTCAAATTCCCAAGGATAGAGGTTCGTGGTGGGATAATCCTTTACATGTTTCACATCCCTTCCCCGTTCCAGGACCAGGGTTTTCAACCCCTTTTCACACAATTCTTTTGCTGCCCATCCCCCACTGATTCCAGAACCAATAACGATGGCATCGTAAGTGCGGTTGTCGTGTGTATCTATATTCAGATTTGCCATTTTTAAGCCTTGATTTTTAGCGCCCCATTATACCGACCGGGAACCAGTTCATAGATCAATTTATTCTTCATCACGTATTCGGAATTCTTATAGCCTTGGATACCGCGTCTTTTCAGGATGCGGAGAAAGACATCGTCCTTTGGAAGACCTTCCAAATAGCTTATCAATTCGGCTTGAGGATTATTTTGAGGTTTAGGAACAGCTTTTAGCCCCTTTAGGAAAGCCTCCTGGTTTTCGGGACTTTCGCAATCATCGACCATCTTCATGACGAAGAGGTGCAGTTTTAAATCTTTTGCTCCAGGGCTATCGGTTTTGGGGATGATGGTTTCCAACAGTTCTGCCAAGAGTTCCTCATCGGCCTTGGTCAGTTTGATCTGTTTTAATGATATGCTGGGGGCTTCCGCGCTGAAGTCGCAAGAGGAAGCAATCCAGATTCCCCCTGCCAGCACGAAAAACTGCTTTAGCGCCGTCCGTCTATTCATAAGTTTATAATCAAGAAACTAAATTTACGAATATTACGGAAAGATAAAAGGCTTACATCTTAAAATAACGAATTTTTTACCTCTGCTAAATCGTTTAAAAGTAAATCAGCATGGTTAAGTCTTTGGCGTTCTACCGCTTGTTTACTTACCGCTATACAGTACAGTCCTGCGTCTTTGGCTGCTGTACATCCGGTACTGGTATCTTCAATGACCACAATCTCTTCCTTGGGGATATTCAGCTTTTCGACCGCCAATAAATAGGGTTCTGGATTGGGCTTTGGGCTTTCCACCAACTCACGGGTCACGAAAAAGGAGAAATAATCCAATAGTTGATGTTCTCCCAGAACGGTTTGCACGGTAGTCTGGTAGCTAGAGGTCACCAAGCCTAAAGTAAGCCCTTCAGCCTTTGCTTTCTCTAGGATTTCTTTTGCATGCGGCATTAAGCGGATGTTCTTCATGTTTGCCTTGGCATAATTGGCCCGTGTTGCGAACCACATATCTTCTTCATCAACCTGAAGCTGATGCTCCCTGTTCAGCATTTCTACATTATCCTTTAAGGTATGCCCGGCAAAGTCACGGATCCAATCTTCAAAATCGATCTCAAAATCGTAATCCGATTTTAAGATCGGTGCCCAGTTGCTAAAATAAAAGTACTCTGAATCAATTAAAGTACCGTCCATGTCGAATAGAACAGCGTTGATGTTTCTCATGCTGCAAAGTTAACCAACACAATATTAACAGACTGTTAATTAAAAAAAACTTAACATACTAGCTTCCTGCGATCGGGCTTCCGAAAATACCTACGGCCATTTCGGCCCAGATTACCGCCAAGACGAACAATACCAATAGGATATAGATCCAGCTCTTACTTTTATTCTTTACATTTCTGTAGATCAGGTCGATCCCAAATGCCGCCGCAAATAATAATACCGCAGCCACTAAAAAATCGAATAGGCTCCAATTTACCTCATTAGTGAATTGCATAGCAATGGCCGGAACCATCAGCAATATCCCCGCTACCGCGTAAGGAACAAAATTTACTTGTTTTTGAACTGTCATGTTTCTTGTTTTTAAAGTTTATAAAAGTACTTTGAATTACAAAGTAAATAAAAGTCTAGGATGTTTTGCAAGAAAAATATATCGAAATATATTTATGTTATTGCTATTCAGCTAATTAAATTTTATAAACAACTTATTTGTCGAAAAATACAATTAGTTATCTTTGAAGAAAATCAATACAATTTTGAAGTATTATAAGTTATGATAGGGTTCAAAATATGGATCAATGATGAAGAAGTGGTTTTTGTTGCTGCAACAAAAACACCAATTGTCCTAATAGAACAGAATGAATCATCTGGTGAATACGCTTTGACTGTAACAGGGTCTAATAAACGATCCTTTTTGCATTGGAATGAAAGACCGCTGAAAAATGGAGATCAGATTAAAATCAAAGTAGAAAATATGGATAAAACTACTCCTCCAGATCTAATCAGGTCTATAGATATGCAAACGATGAAAGAATCGTATGAAATCCTTAAAAAAGAACTAACAGAGAAAAATTTACTATAATGACAGGACTCTTCACATTACGAAACGGTCGTGAATACCGCATACCTGGTCCTGTAATCTTAAGTTTGGTTAATTCACGAAACGAATTTATTTTAGAAGATTCAGGATATATATGTTCGTATCAAAAAATCAAGGAAGGGATTACCTATGAATTTACAATAACTGAGTTTGAAGAACCAACAGAAATGTTATCACAGTATAATGATTTTTCTGAAATAGATCCAGAATATATCAAAATGATTGAAGATGAAGAACTACAGTGGCAATACAAACTACAACAGTTTCGAAGGCTGGAAGCCATACTAAAAGAGGAAGGAATAATTTAGCAGGGCGAATCAAACGAATTTATACCAGTTATCATGTATCATATGTAATACATATTACCCCTATCTGTTTCTTATATTTCGCGAATTCTGTATCTTAACGGCAATATCCATTTATATATGAAAAGATCTCACCTCTTCAGTTTATTATTATTGAGTCCATTGTTTTCATTAGGGCAAACTGCTCCGGCTCCTTATGGCGCATTACCGAGTGAAAGACAGCTTCGCTGGCATGAAATGGAGATGTACACCTTGATCCATTATACCCCTACGACCTTCCAGAACAAGGAATGGGGTTTTGGGGATGCAGATCCTAAGATTTTCAACCCAGCAAAATTTGATGCCGATCAGATTGCAAAAGCTGCAGCCTCTGGAGGTTTCAAAGGGTTGATCTCCGTGGCAAAGCACCATGATGGTTTCTGTTTATGGCCAACCAAAACAACCCCCTATTCCGTAGCAAGCTCCCATTGGGAGAATGGAAAGGGCGATATGGTCAAGGAATTCATGGAAGCCGCCCATGATAATGGTTTAAAATTTGGCGTTTACCTATCTGCCTGGGATCGTAACGATACCCGGTATGGCAGCAAGGCCTATGCCGATGCCTACAGGGAACAATTGACGGAATTGATGAGCAACTATGGAGAACTGTTTACTTCTTGGCACGATGGTGCAAATGGAGGTGATGGTTACTATGGTGGTAAGAACGAGAAGCGGACCATCGATCGAACAACCTACTATGAATGGACTGAAAAAACCTGGCCTATCGTCAGGAAACTGCAACCAAACGCGATGATCTTTTCCGATGTTGGTCCGGATATGCGATGGGTGGGAAATGAACATGGATTTGCTGCAGAAACAAGCTGGGCGACCATTACGCCCAAAAGTCAGAACGGTAAAACACCTGTACCAGGCGAAGTAGACGGTTCTAACCTGCCTACCGGCGACCGCAATGGTCAATATTGGATTCCGGCAGAATGCGATGTTCCGCAGCGACCAGGATGGTTCTACCATGCCGATCAGGACAGCAAGGTAAAAACACCGAACCAGCTGTTTGAGATTTATATGAAATCCGTTGGTCGAGGGGGTGGTATGAATTTAGGCCTGGCCCCTATGCCGGATGGTTATCTGCATGAAAATGACGTCAAATCCCTGGCAGCTTTCGGAGAAAAACTGCGGTTGACCTTTGCCTACAATTTGGCGGAGGGAGCTACCGCAACTGCAAGTAATACACGGGAAAACCACGCCCAATTTTCAACCAAAAATCTATTTGATGGAGACCGATACTCCTATTACGCTTCGGATGATAAGGTATTAGATCCAAGCTTGGAAATTACCCTAGCCAAAGAACAGACGTTTGATCTTATCCGTCTTCGGGAAAACATCAAATTGGGGCAACGCTTGGATAGCGTCCAAATCGACATCTGGGAAAACAATCAATGGAAAACATTGACACGTGCAACCAGCATCGGAGCGAACAGACTGATCAAATTAAATAAGCCGGTTAGTACAACTAAAATTAGGCTGAAATTATTCGCTCCAGTCGCTCCTACCCTGAGTGATTTTGCACTATTTCTAGAAGAAAAATCAAATTTCAAATTCAATTCCGAGCTACCCAATAAATTGGATAAGAAGGAAATCACCATTATCCATGCCGATAAAAATATCCCTGCTGCCTTAGATAATGACCTTTCCAGCCATTGGGAAACTACCTTGAGTGCTCCTGGTTATGTGGAATTCCGATTGTCAAAGACTTATACCGTTACGGGGATGCAGTTTACCCCTCGGCAGGATCAAAAACACACCGGAACACCAACCAAATATCGGGTAGAATTGAGTGTGGATGGAAAGACATGGCAAGCGGTTGCACAAGGGGAATTCTCGAATATTAAAGCCAATGCTGTTCCACAGCATATCTCTTTTGGAAGTCCAAAACAGGCGCATTATATCCGATTTATCCCTTCGGAAAATTTAAGTGGCGACAAGCAGTTTGCGGTGGCAGAATTTGATATGTTCATTAAAGAATAAACCAACAATAAATACATCAACCAACCTATGAAAAAAATGTTAATCGGATTATGCTTTATGCTAGGTATGGCGAATGCCCAGGATCTACGCATGTGGTATAACCAACCTGCCCAAAGATGGGAGGAAACCCTACCCCTTGGTAATGGCCTTATTGGGATGATGCCGGATGGCAAAGTACATGATGAGAGCATCGTGCTGAACGAAATATCCCTATGGTCTGGAGGTCCGCAGGATGCGAACAACTATGAGGCAAAAAACAGTTTGAAAGAAATACAAGGGCTCTTGTTTCAAGGAAAGAACAACCTGGCTGAAGCACTAGTGAATAAAAACTTTGTTTGTGTGGGTGCCGGATCTGGTCAGGGAAATGGCGCAAATGTTCCATATGGTTGTTTCCAGAATTTCGGCTGGTTAAACATCCTGCATTTCGACCAGCAAGAAGTGAGCAATTATAAACGTTGGCTGGACCTGGACGAAGCAAAAGCATCTACCTCCTTTACCAGTAAAGGGACTGATTTTCTACGGGAATATTTTACTTCCTTTGATCAGAATGTGGGATTGATCCGCTTATCTGCCAACAAGAAGAAATCCATCGGGTTTGCCCTGCATTTCTACCGCGACGAACATATCGACGATTACCAAATCAAGGGAAATGAAATCACGGTTACCGGCAGTTTGCCGGATGGAAAAGGTGGTAAAGGATTAACATTTGCAGCAAAGATAAAAGTCATCAACAAAGGTGGAAAAATCACCTTGCATGATAACCAGATCATCTTGAAAGAAGCCGATGAAGCGCAGATCCTATTTTCGGCAACGACCAGTTATTACGATCATGAACCCGTTACGTATGTCAATCAACAGATCGCGAAAGCCTCCAAAAGCAATTTCAGCAAACACTTTAAGGCCCATGTAAAGAAATATGCCGCTAAATTCGATCGGGTGGAACTGACTATTGCGGACGAGCAATCCAAGGACAATATCCCAACGTCGGAAAGAATCAGTAATTTTTATAAGAACCCAGCACAGGACAATGGGATGGCGGTATTGTATTACCAATTCGGTCGATACTTAACCCTTTCCAGTGCAGCGCCAGATCAAGCAAAAGCTTTACCTCCCAATTTACAAGGCTTATGGGCACATCAGATCCAGACACCATGGAATGGTGACTATCACTTGAACATCAATGCCCAGATGAACCATTGGGGCGTTGAGGTCAGTAATCTATCCGAATACCACAAACCATTTATCGAAATGATTAAAAATGTGGCCAAGGAAGGGACCAAAACAGCCAAGGCCTATTACGGTGCACCGGGTTGGGTGGTCTATATGATGACGAATGTCTGGGGTTATTCTGCACCGGGCGAGCATGCTTCCTGGGGAGCCAGTACAGCTTCGGGTTGGCTATGTAACCATCTATGGGAACATTATCAGTTTACCCAGGATAAGGCTTATCTCCGCGACATCTATCCTGTACTGAAGGATGCAGCACTGTTCTATCAAGCCACCTTGGTCAAGGATCCTAAGACTGGCTGGTTGGTCACTTCGCCATCAGTATCTCCAGAAAATGGTTTTAAAATGGCTAACGGCAAACGAGCTGCCGTCGTGATGGGACCAACGATCGACAATCAGATCGTTCGGGAATTATACCTATCGGTCATTGCTGCAGACAGCATCTTAGGAACTTCGGATAACTTTGCCCAATCCTTGCGGCAAGATTTGGTTAAAATACCACCGGCAGTGGTGGTCAGCAAATCTGGACGGGTAATGGAATGGTTGGAAGATTACGAAGAAACGGAACCGCAACATCGCCATGTATCCCACTTATACGGATTATACCCGGCGAATTTCATTTCACCGATTACAAGTCCGAAATGGGCAGAAGCCGCTAAAGAGACTTTGAAGGTTCGTGGGGATGAAGGTACGGGTTGGTCAAGAGCATGGAAGATCCTGTTCTGGGCAAGGTTGCATGATGGTGATCATTCTTTAGAGATCCTTCGCCAATTGTTGAAACCAGCCTATGCACAAAACACCACCTATCAAGGCGCTGGTGCAGGGACCTATCCTAACCTCTTCTGTGCACATCCACCCTTCCAGATCGACGGGAATTTTGGAGGCTCTGCAGGAATTGCAGAAATGCTTATCCAAAGCCATGATGGAGTGATCCATCTTCTGCCGGCTTTACCTTCAGCTTGGAAGGATGGTCAAGTAAAAGGCCTGAAAGCAAGAGGGAATTTTACGGTTGATTTTACCTGGAAGGATGGGCAGGTATTGGATTATAACATCCGAGGTAAAAAAGGCGAAGAGGTAAAAGTGAGGATCAATGATGTAGAAAAAACCATCAAGATTTAATTCTTAATAAAATATTAACAGAGGGTTATTCTTATATTATTATATAGAGAATAACCCTCTGCTTTTGGGTCATAAATTATATTTAATGATATGTAATTATCAGAAAATTAATGATTTATGAAATCAACTATTCAGAACTTTGTCAGATGCACTGTTGTTATGCTATGTTCCTTTCCCTTATATCAGTGCAAGAAATTAATCAATCCCGAGGACCTAAAACCGGAGCTGTTGTATGATTTCAAATTTGAAATCAACAATTTCACTTCCATTGTTGAACCCTTTGCCTCCTCTGCAGATTTTTCGAGTCCTAGCCATTCAGTTAGCCAATCAGCGAATCGAAAGGATAATTCCAATCATTCCAATCCTTATATCGACCCCAGCTTATTGTACCTATGGCGTTTCAACAGGCGAGAATTCCAACCTGATTATGTATTTGCCAGCGACCACACCCCATCGGTAGAGTTTAGATCAAAAAACAACGGTATTAATACTATTTCAGATGGATTTTATACGCGACAGTTCCCCGGTGATTATGCTTTGACCGGTACTAATCCGGAGGTCTTACGGATGCGTTTGCCCCAGAAGTTCCAAGGGCAGCTAAAGACCATTGAATTTGAAATCGGCATCAGTGACCATTCCGCCAAAGGCTTTACCTTGAGGTCCTACAAGAATGATAGGCCCCTACCCGATTTTGAACAGAAGTTTGTTTTTCCTACGGGGAGAAAGGAATTTTTTCCCCACAAAAGAAGCTATGATGTCCAAGAAATTACGAAAAAGCAGGACATCGATTATTTTCAATTGCAGTTTGATTACCCCGATAACCATAAAGGATCAGGAACGGTGAAAGTGGATAACATCCGTATTTTTGGCGAACGTAGGTCTGCGCCGCATCCTCAACTAAAAAGAAAATTAATGTACATGATCTACAATGAAGTCATGGCCCAATGGCAATCGATCGACAGCATCGGATTCGGGGAAAACACGAGCATTAATCTCAAACTTCCGCAAGGGGATTATCGGGGTGCCTTCCTATTTGCAGAAACCAGCGAGGAATTTAACCTTCCCAGCCGGCAAACGGCTATCGAAAATTTTCGATTCGATCACGATTTTTCAGATGGCAGAGCCCGATTTTTTGGAAATACCAATAGGTTTAGGGTAGGAAAAACCGGAAATAGCAGCTCCATTACCTTACAACGCCTCTATAACCAGATCACCATCGAATTGACGGATATCGCTGTCTTAAACCATTTGGTCAAATTAAGGGTCAGCCCTATCAATAACATGTTGAGTTGGACTCCCTTCAGCAATCAATTACAGATCCATACGCCGGTGAAGGAAGTGAAACCGATAGAAATCTTCAGTAATTTCCAGGTGATGAACCGCTTTGTATTCAACCATTTTGTAGGGAATTTCAAGGAGGATAGAAGGATTGATTATAAGTTGGAACTCTTTAATAGCGTGGGTGTAGATCAATCGACTGTTGTGAGTATAGACGTTAGAAGCAATGTAAAGGTGATGATTCGAGGGAATATGTACCCGACACCGACAACTGATGCAGGATTCAAGGCCACCTTGGATGAAAGCTGGACGGATGAAAAGATAATAGAATTTTAAGGAGAAGGTGGATAGAAGGTGTCTAAAAAGGCACCTTCTTCTGTTTTATAGCTTTCTGGAGCTCAATTATAATTTCATGAGCAATATTAAGCTGCAAGTCGATGTTTTGTACTTTTCAGCATGTTGATGGCTTGAT
>PJUF01000652.1_pt1 | contig 22876 bp, 17 predicted proteins | sample 1512191 | NCBI WGS metagenome assembly PJUF01 (sample SAMN08177673, study PRJNA422409) | Feces metagenome, whole genome shotgun sequencing project. | isolation source: Chicken feces (3) enriched on wood chips | host: Gallus gallus | place: USA: Madison | collected 2015-01-15 | reverse complement strand
GCTTAAACTGCTTTTTCTGATTCTTTTTAACTGCACAGGCAACCATTTCATCTGCCCCATCTTTATCAAAAACACCCTGTATCATAAAAAAATCTCTCTCCTGCTTAATCTGCTGACTGTCTATGGGGTTAAAATAACTCTTACATAACGCTAAATAATGAATAGCGTCTAGCAAATTAGTTTTACCGGCACCGTTATTCCCCGAAAAAGCATTTGCCCCGGCAGAAAAAGTCAGTTCAACCTCATCGTAATTTTTAAAATTTAACAGAGAAATATTTTTCAGATACATTCTGTACAAATCTACAATTTATTATTGTTAGATGTGGAGATTTGAGACGCAAGATATGAGAAAACCGGAGATAGAAAGCCGGTGCTTGAGGCTAAAAGATTAGATAAACTGCTGCCCCGTCCCCCTCACTTTGGAACGGAATTGAGAATGATACCAAATAAAAAATTTAATATTATCAAAAAAAGATTATTTTTGCAATCTTTAACAAAAAAGTGAAATGTCGAATACGCAATTTGAACAAAAACCAGAAGTAGTATCATCATTAGGGAAAACGGGAAACTTCGTACAGGAAAACAGTAAAAGCCTAATGATTATTGGTGGTGCCATTGTTGGGTTAATTCTGCTGTTTTTTGCTTATCAAAAATTTTATCTTGCTCCACGCGAGGCCGAGGCGATAGATCAAATGTATAAAGCACAACAGTATTGGGAAAACAAAGAGTGGGATAAATCAATTAAAGGTGATGGCAACTATCCAGGTTTTGAAAAAATTCTTGCTGAGTATGACAATACCAAATCTGCTAACATTGCTTATTATTATTTAGGCATAGCCTATTTAAACAAAGGCGAATACCAAAAAGCAGCAGACAATTTAATTAACTATAGCGGTTCTGATGCCGTTATTGCTCCCTTGGCTTTAGGCGGCGCAGGCGATGCTTATACCGAGTTAAAGCAGTATGATGATGCCATAAACTATTATAAAAAGGCAATCTCTAAAGGAGACAACTTATTTGCTGCTCCTATTTATCTTAAAAAATTAGGTTTAATTTACGAGGAGCAGAATAACTTTAAATCAGCTTTAGAATCTTACCAAAAAATCAAAACTGATTATCCAGAAAGCCCTATTGCAAGTAATATTGACGCATATATTGCTAGAGCAGAAGCAAAACAATAATAAAAACAACATGAAATACTTAAAAGGTTAACTGTTTAGTTGACCTTTTTTTTGGAAATACACTATGGCAAGCTACTTAAAAAACCTTTCTGATTTTTCGCACACTACTGTACCGTCTGCAACACCTTTTAAATTTGGGATTATTGTAGCTGCATGGAATGCAGAAGTTACCGGGAAGCTTTATGAAGGTGCTTATAATTCTCTACTTAAACATGGTACCGCAGAAGAAAATATTATTTCCTTAGAAGTAGCCGGCAGCTATGAACTGATAGCAGCGGCAGACATCCTTCTTACGCAGAAATCTCTTGACGCTGTAATTTGTTTAGGTTGCGTTATACAGGGAGAAACTCGCCATTTTGATTTTATTTGCGATGCCGTAGGAAACGGACTTGCTAACGTTGGTTTAAAGCACACCAAGCCAGTTATTTTTGGTGTACTTACAACAGACACCCAGGAACAGGCTTTAGACCGGGCGGGCGGCAAACACGGTAATAAAGGAGATGAAGCCGCCATTACTGCCATTAAAATGGCCGATTTGGCATATAGTTTGAAATAACGTTATAAATTTCGGTATTATTTTTAGATTTGTAAAAAACCGGTATGAAAAAGCTCATTTATATTGTATTAACTGTTGCAGTACTATCAGTATTACAGTCTTGCTCCTCTTCAAAACTATGTCCTGCCTATAACTCTTACCCAGAAGCAAGAAGTAGAAGATAGTTTTTATAAACCTGATCTGCATTTATTATTCTGTACGAAGAAATGAACTGGATTAATTTAGAGACAGAGTCTCAATTATTAGACATTAAACACGCCAAAGAAAAATCTATTATCTTTAAACATAGTACGCGTTGTTCTATCAGCCTGATGGCAAAAAGAAACCTTGAGTCGGATGCAGATATTCTCCCCGAAGACATCAAATGTTATTTCCTGGATTTACTAAAATACCGCCCGCTTTCTAACCAAATAGCAGAGCTATTTCAAGTGCATCATGAGTCTCCGCAGCTACTGGCCATAAAAAATGGAGAATGTATATTAGACCAGTCTCACGGAAATATTTCTTTAGAAGAAGCTGTAGATGAGCTTAACCGAGATTAAAGCTGGTTTAATAGCGCTATAATTTCTTTCTGTACAGCCTCAGTTTTATCTTCAGCATACCAGTTATGCAATTTGTCTGAAATTTGCAGCATATTTAAACCTTCGCCTTTCCACTGGCTGTATAATTCCTGCGAAACTTTCGGTCTTGGTCCCCAGCTGGCTTTTTCCTGTAAAGTTTCTTTTTCAAGCACAACCAATTTAGGAATCGACCTTCCGCCATTGGTAAGATACTGGTCCATTAAATCTAAATTTTCATCTCGCCACACAAGTTTTAATTCAACTTTTCCACCCGAAGCTTCCGCTATTTTGTGCAAGACAGGTACAATCTGGGAAGCATCACCACACCACGACTCTGTTAAAACCAGAAAAATATATGTGCCAGATAAGTCTTTTAAACTTTGTAATAATGATTCGTTCAGAATGGCTGTTTCATCCAAATAATTCATTCTCTCAACATTCTGACGAGTATAAGACACCATAAAAGTAGAATGATTGTCTCCGGATGTTTTATTTTCTGATAAAAGCTTATCAGTTATCGAACGATAAGTGTTATAATCTATTCCTGATTCAATAGCTTTCAGGAGATACGTGGAATTTTGCATTTGTAACAAAAAAGTTAATAAATAAAATTAAACCAATGGGCAAAGTAAAAGTCTCATAAGCTTCTGTTTACTTAACAGAATTTTACAACATACTAAAACGTACATTTATCAAACTCTAACATATTTATGCATTTAAGCCGACTCAAATTTACCTTCTTTATTTTTATTTTTTTTAATAGCTTATCCCTGTTTGCTCAAAATAACACAGGCTTGACAGTAAAAAAGAGCATAAGTATAAAAGGGAAAGCCGTAGATGAGAAAACCAATGCCCCGCTTGACTTTGCCTCTGTAGCCTTATTTAAAAGTACCGGCGACAAGCCTCTTGTTGCAGCACAGACAGATTTAAATGGCAATTTCACCTTCCAGAATATCGAAACCGGAAATTATAAGCTTACTATTAACTTTTTGGGTTACACACCTCTTAGCAAAAGTTTTCAGGTTAATTCGCTACAAAAGGATATTAATCTGGGAAATCTTAAATTGAAACAAAGCTCTGTTTCTGTTTTAAATGAGGTGGTTGTTACCGGTCAGAAAGACGTTATCCAACTTGGGATAGACAGAAAAGTATTTAATGCAGAACAAAGTTTGGTTACACAAGGTGGAACGGCAACAGACTTATTAGCTACTATCCCATCAGTACAGGTAGATTTGGACGGGAATATTAGCCTGAGAGGAACAAGCAATGTAAGGGTTTTAATTGATGGAAAACCATCTACCTTTGGCGGCGGAGATATTTCTGCCATACTGCAATCTTTGCCGGCAAATGCCATAGATAAGGTAGAGCTTATTACCAATCCGTCTTCTAAATACGACCCAGAGGGACAGTCTGGAATTATAAACATTGTTTTAAAAAGAAACCTTATCAGAGGCATTAACGGGAACGCCAGCATATCTGCCGGCAGATACGAAAACTACAACGCTAATCTGGGGCTCAATTATAGAAACGAGAAATGGAATTATTCTGGCAACTACAGTTTTAGAGAGGGTGATAGATTGGGTTCTGGCTTTAACAGTACCACATTTTTAAATAACAATACTATCCCTTACACTTCTTCTAACCAAACTTCTAACAGATTTAACCGTAGCCATATCCTAAAAGCAGGCGTAGAACGCTTTTTCAGTCAAAACACAAGCCTCGGCTTATCTGCAAACTTAAACCTTCGAAAAGGAGACGATATAGAAAACGTTAATCAGCTCTTTTTTGATGCCGCTGAGAACCTTACAGATAAAGGTCCCGGATTTACCAAAGAGTTAGAAGACGGCAGTGGTTACGACGTTAACCTGGATTTCCTGCATAAATTTAACAGAAAGGGCGAAGAATTTAGCGCTAACTTTTCTTTTGGAAGAAGAACGGAAGACGAATATGAAAATATAGTACAAGATTTTTTTGACACCAACGGAAATATATCTACAAACAGATTAGGTATGAACCGGATTAATAACGTTGCCGAGAAAATGAACAACGTAAATATCCAGCTGGATTATATCAGACCTATTTCTGAAAGCAGTAAAATTGAAAGCGGCTACAGAACCACCCTCAAATACAGTGATGAAGACCAGATTTCTGATACTTTGATTTTCAACACCAATAATTTCAATCGCGACAGAGGCTTAAGCAAGCTATTTGAATTAGAAGACATTGTTCATGCAGTATATGCCAACTACCAAAACCAATTTACAAAAAACTTTGGTATACAAGTGGGTTTAAGAGCAGAACAAGCCTATCTGAATACTGATATATCTGGTATGGATGAAAACAACGTTTTACAAACAAGCAGCGGCCGGTTAGATTATTTAAGAGTTTACCCAAGCGTTTATTTTACGCAGAAGTTTGCAGGCGAAAATCAGCTACAACTAAGCTACTCCAGACGCGTTAACAGACCTCGTGGCTGGCAGGTTAACCCTTTTCCAGACGTAGCAGACAGGTATAACATTAGGGTAGGAAATCCAAATCTTAAACCAGAAGATATACACGCTTACGAACTGAGCTATGCTAAATTCTGGCGTTTGGTAACTTTCACTTCTTCTGTTTATTTCAGACAGGTAAATGATGTAGTTCAGGGAATCAGACAAGAAAACCCAGACCAAAACGGTGGAACAATTACCAGATTCTATAATATAGCCAGAAACAGATCGGTTGGTTTAGAGTTAATAGGCCGGGCAAATATTACCAAAACCTGGAATGTTACCGGTAACTTAAATTTTTTCCAGACCTACTTTAAGGGAGACGAAGGCTTAGGCATTAATGATAATGACGGTTTTAACTGGAACGGTAATATGAATACCACTATTAACATTACCAAACAACTGGCAGGCCAGGCCAATTTCTTCTATATGGCACCAAGAACGCTATCGCAGGGTAGCATGAAAGAAATGGTGAGTTTGGATGCCGGACTGAAATACGATATTATGAACAAAAAAGCCAGTCTGGGATTAAACGTTCAGGATATTTTTGATAGCAGAAGGTTTGGAATGAGTACCGTAAACAATACTTTTATTCAAGATTTTGAGCGTAGAAGGCTAGGCAGAGTTTACAATTTCAGTATCAGCTACAGATTTGGAAAATCTGATATATCTACCGAAAGAAGAAATCAACGCAAATCAAATGATAACATGTCGTCGGGTGATGAAGAAATGGGTTTTTAATCTCCCCAAAGCTTATCCTGAAATGAGATACCAAAACGATCAAATCTGTAATTAACAACGTAATCGGTTGCGTTAACAATCTTGGGGAATTGCTTTGGTTTTAGCTGATTAATATCTAATTTTAGCGCATTTCATTAACCATAAAACAAGTAAAATGAGTCGACCAGTTATTTCAATTTTAAATTCGAGCACTTTTGGTAAGCACTTCGATGAACATATAGCAACATTAGAAGAGTTTGCCGATCTTCAACATATTACCGTACCCGCAGATATTGATGCAGATGCGCTTGCAGAAAAGATTAAAAATTCTGACGGTATTATTGCCAGCGTAACTCCAAAAATCCCAAGAAGGACTTTAGAGCAATGCGAGAAATTAGTTCTTTTGGTTCGCCACGGTATTGGTTGCGATAACGTAGACCTTGAAGCCGCAACAGAGCTGGGAATTATGGTATCAAGAGTAAAAGGTATTGTAGAAAAAGAAGCCGTAGCAGAATATGCTGTCTCTTTACTAATGGCTGCTTCAAGAAAAGTAACTCAGGGTGCAGAGGCAGTAAAAAACAGCGCCTGGGCTACCAGAGCAGGTATGATTGGTATGGAATTAAAAGGAAAAACCATCGGTATCATTGGTTTAGGGAATATCGGTTCACGCAGTTCAGAAATCTTATCAAAAGGTTTTGGCGCCAACGTCATCGCATCAGACCCTTATATTGCTAAAGAAAGATTTGCACAGTTTGGCGCTACAGAAGTTCCTTTAGATGAATTGATTAGTCGATCCAACGCTATACTTTTCCACTGCCCGCTTACAGAAGAAACTAAAAGAATGTTAGGTGCAGCACAATTTGCCAGTATGCAAAAAGGCGTAGTTTTAGTAAATACATGCCGTGGAGAATTAGTAGATGAAGACGCATTGGTAAATGCACTACAAAACGGTCAGCTTCATGCCTACGCGACAGACGTGGTAGAAGGCGAACCTATTGACGGCAACCATCGCCTAACAAAATTAGACAACGTATTAATTACCCCTCACCTGGGCGGTTACAGCTGGGAGTCTTTACATGGCATGGGACAAACCTGTGTAGACGATTCTGTAGCTGTATTTAAAAACAATGGCGTACCGGGAGAAATTGCTAATCCAGAAGTATTACAGAAAACACGCAGAGTATGGCAATCGCACTAGCAATTGACCTGGGCACCACTAATTTAAAAGTAGGGTTAGTAGACGAGGGTGGAAATATTCTGGATTTACGCTCCGTTGCCGTACCGGTTGTAAACGGTAAAGACGGCGGCGCAGAACATGATCCGGAGGAGCTTAAAAAACTCATTATCGGTCTTTCTAAAGAACTACTTGTTAACGGCATTGCCAGTGAAGTAAAATATATCGTCAGCTCTACTTATCAGTTTGGGCTGATGTTACTTGACGAGCATAAGCAACCGCTTACGGGCATTACTTTGTTAACCGACATACGCTCGCAAAGGACATTTGATGCGTTTTTAGATGCATATACGGCTATAGATATTTATGAGAAAACGGGATGTCCGTTGCTTAGTCAATATGTGCTTCCTCGTTTATACTATTTCTCAAAAAGGGAAGAAGATTTATTTCAAAAAGCTAAGTACTTTACAGATAGTAAATCATTCCTATTTGAATGGCTTACCGGTGAGTTTATTACCGATGTAAGTACCGCAGCGGCTACTCAACATTTCAATCTTAAAAGTTGTAGTTGGGACGAAACGCTTCTGGCTCCATTAGGCTTATCTTCAAACCAGTTTCCGAAAGTTAAAGACGGCACCTCTTATTTAAGTACTTTACAAGACGGATTACGCTCTGAGCTGGGTTTAAACACAGGCGTAAAAGTGCTGTTGGGCGTATATGATGGTGCGGCTTTGGCCGTTGGTTTAGGCGCTTTACAGCCGGGAATTGGCATTATGAATGTGGGTACATCCGCTATGCTGCGTGTACCAGGGGAATCGCCTGCCTTTGATAAAAACGAGAACAAACGTATACAAGCATATGCATTAAATGACAAGCTATTCTTAAATGGAGGTGCTCTTAATAATGCTGCCCTGCCAATTAACTGGTTACGCGATAGTCTTTTTGATGTAAACGTACAAGACGAAGCTGGCATGTTACATGTAGGAAAGGAATCGCCCTTGCTATGTTTGCCATATCTAACCAGTGAACGTGACTCAAAAACAGGACCCTACGCTTCCGGAGTTTTCTTCGGTCTACGGCAATACCATGGCAAAACCGATATGGCCAGAGCTGTATTGGAAGGTGTGGCTTATTCTATGCGCTACATTTTTGACGCTTTAAAAGAGAATAATCTGGAAATTAAAGAATTACGCATGGGTGGTGGCGGAGCGAATATCCAACCGTGGCCACAGATTTTTGCAAATATACTGGGTTTACCGGTAAATATTCCGCCCGGAGAGCAGGTTGCCCTGGTAGGAAGTGCCATGCTGGCTTTTGTTGCAGATTCTTTATATAAAGATATTAACACACTGGCTGCGCAAATTATTAAGCCCGGAATACGTATTGAGCCTGATGCCAACGTTGTAGAAATTCATAACAAACGTTACAATTTCTTTAAACAAGTAAGAGAAACACTGGCTCCTTTATATAAAGAGCATGCATTGCTGTCCCAGTAATTATTAGATATAGCATTAAAAAATCCATTAGAGTAATCTGATGGATTTTTTTATTCCATAGCAGCACTTCTTTCCCTAAATATTTGGACAGCTAAACAAACAATGTATTTTTGTTACCGTTGAATAACGAGAGCCAGATTTTAATCCGTCATGAAAAAAGTTTTATTAGCTGTATTCTTATTTATTATAGTAGCTACCGCAGCCGCAACCCCTATTGTAGTAAAATCTATTACCAGCGATAGCAGGCAATTGCAAATGAGAAATCAATATGTAAACGCCAGCCTATACCGGGATGTTATATATGTAGAGTGTATTTATAATATACAAAACAATGGGTTAGCTACTACGGCAAATATTTCAATTCCTTATTTTAAACTCTCTTTTAGTAACAGATACCTCTTTAATCTTGCCGATTTAAACAAAGTGGATGTTTGGGTAAACCGCTATAAAATCCCTAGAAATAACATGGCACTAAACCCTGAGTTTAGAAATCTGGTAACAAATAGAAAAGTAAAAGAGCTTGAAAAATACGAACAGAAGAACAAGCCTATGCTTACCTGGCAAATAAATTTTGAGCCACAGGAATCTATTCAGATTACTATTCGTTATGCATTTGCACTTAACCAGACTTCTTCGCAGTCTTTAGCTTATTATAGCCTTGGTAGTACATGGCAAAAACGCATTGAAGAAAGCGTAATCACTTATTCACTTAAAAACTTAAGTAAAGAACTGGTAAGCAAAACCAGTACAGGTTTTAACTACTTACCTGCAAGCAGAAGTTATGTATGGACGAAACAAAATTATAAACCGTCTGATAAGTCTGCGCTTAGTATCCATTTTGATGTATATAAAAGAGTGGAGGCAAAGGTAAAAGACAACAACAGTTACTATTTAAACGATAAAAAGATTTCGGCCAAGAAAGCTAACTCAATGCACAAAAAGGAAGTTGCTTACTACACACAAGAGAATAAAATCATTAAACTATACAGCCGAACATTTGTCATCAATAAATTTCTTAAAAACGTAGAGGAACGTTATCCAGAACTCAAAAACGAATTTAAAGATAAGAATCAGGAAATTGTTTTATTTGTAGATCGTAAAGCTTACCGGGGAAGTAAAGCTTATATCCAATTAGAACAACTTAAGCTTTCTGACATTCAAAACATAAAAACTACAAGAGCAGATACTTACCTAGAGATAAATATTACGCTAGGCAAGCATCAGTCTTTTAAAATTTAATATGCCGTGTTTAGTTATGCTTTATTTTACTGAACCTATTTGTAAGATACTTTCTCAATGGCATATCATAATATACCATTACGAGATAAGCAAATAGTACCATTAAAATAGTACCCACCGCTATCACCACAGTTAATTGTGTGGTATCAGGCTTTGTGGTTAAAAAATAGTTACCAAATATCCAAATAAAGGCGTAGTGAGTCATATATAATGGATAAGATATATTTCCCGAGAACTCGCAAGCTTTTTCTACTTTTGGTGATAGCACTGAACCCGCACCCAAAGATACCAAGAGCGGGAAATATAGCATTACAATCATCAATTCTACGAACCAGTTCCATTGGAAGTAAGGCATAAGCAAGGCCACAAGTAACATACCCGATAGCCCAATAAAGCCAATGCTATTTTTAATGATCAGATTGCCTCTATAAATAAATAGCCCTGCAAGAAAAGAAAAAGCTATTCTTGCTCCACCATGCCAGAATGTTTCACCATTCCAGCCTCCCAATAACAGGTCTGAGGTATAAGATACGTAAATTAAAGCTGCCGCTGCTAAAACCAATAGAATAGTAACTATAGATCGGCTTAATCTGTAAAGGACAAAGACATAAGCAATATTAGCCACATATTCCCAAAATAAAGACCAGGCAGGCGCATTTAGACCGAAATTGTTAAAACTTCTGTCTTCCATTACAGGATACGGAATTAGCAGTACCGAACAAATAAAGATTATTGCCGTTTTTCCAAAATCATACAAAGAAGCGGCATTACTATAGGGATCAGCTAAAAATGCTATTAACCCTAAAATAGAGCCTAAAACAACCAAGGGGTGCAATCTTATCAATCTGCGTTTAAAGAACTCTAAAGTCCCCATGGTGGTTATCCGGTTGTCATAAGCATAAGCAATAACAAATCCAGATAAACAAAAGAAGAAATCAACAGCTAAGAAACCATGCAAAATAAAGTTTTGCGTAAATTCTGCGTAAATCCATTCGGTAAAGTGAAAAACCACAATTGCCAGGGCAGCTACGCCCCTTAAACCATCCAGTATTTTAAAGTGTTTTTTAGTTTGTGTAGCGGCATCTATTACTGTGTGCATAAGTATAAATTAAGATTATTTGATATTAGAAATTCTACTCAGATGTGGTTATGGTTTCATAAATTGAAAAGGTACACTATGGGTACTTAAGACCTACTTAAAACGTAGCTTTAACTTAACGTTGATAAGAATATGCTTTACTCTAATATTTTATTGAATTCTGCCTGAGAAATTTTAAAAACAGAACCATGTCTAATGTTTTTTGGCATGGTAATTTGGTATGTTACGTCCTCCCAGTTTTTTAAATCTGTTGATTTAACAGCACCATATTTTTTATCTCTATATCTATCAAAAAACACATACCATTCATTTTTCTTTCTTAAAACTGTAGGCCCTTCTGCCCAATAATTCCCGGTTATTGACGCCGAGATATTGGTATATGGCCCGTCTATTTTCTTAGCGCTGGCAATCTTAATATTTTTTTGGGGAGGATTAATAGTTTCATCTTTTACAACCATTAACCATTGTTTCCCGTCTGGCACTATGGTAGCGTCTATCACATTAAAGCCGGGTTCGAAAAGCAGTTTTGTTTTTGTAAACTTTTTAAAATCTTTAGTTGTGGTATAATAGATACGATGGTTATAACCACTTTCTTCTTTTGCCTGTGTTTCTGGGTAAAGCCCGGTTATGGTGGTAGACCAATAAATTACATATTTTTTAGACTTACGGTCATAAGTAATTTCTGGTGCCCAGGTATTTCTGGCCTTAGGCTCATGCTCCATAACGGGTATAGCTATTTGTTCAGACCAATTGATTAAATCTGGAGAAGAAGCATAGCCAATACTACGTTGCGTCCAGCTTAAGGTCCATACCATATGAAATTTGCCGTCGCCTCCTCTGATAATGCAGGGGTCTCTCATTAATTTATCCGGGCTTAATTCTGGTTTCAGATAAGATTTCCCTTCGTGAATTTCTTTCCATTTTAGACCATCTTTACTGTAAGCCAGGTGCAGGCCATCTTTTCCGTTATTGACAAAATAAGAAAAGACATAAACAGAATCTTGAGCATATACAGTTAATAGTGGTAAAAAGAAAAACAAAAAAGAGGTAGTAATTTTCGTTATGAAATTATACATAATTAGGTTCAATAGAAATCCTAATATCGTAATATTTTGCATAATCTTTATAGGAGAATTATTTGTTGTGCGGGCACACTCTCACAATAGAGCTCCTTATATGTTACCGAAGCACAAATTTAGCGTACCAATATTACTAAAAATAACAAGCTGTTGCGTCTCTGTGTCTTCCAAAAATTCTAGCTTTCAGCATAATTTCATGCGATCCTTTTTGAATCCTGGCAAGTTCTGTGTTGGTAAAATCGTAAGAATAACCCAATTGCAAAGTTGGTGAGATAAAAAAAGAAGCCATTACATCAAAAGAGTCCTTCGTTCTATAAGAAAGACCTAGCCACATTGTTTCTTTCACCAGTACGTTGGCATTTATGTCAAACTGCATGGGAGAACCGTTTACATATTTTGCTAAAAAGTTAGGTTTTAGTTTAAAATCAGAACCTAAATCAACCAGATACCCGGCCTGAATCATATAATGTGCCTTATAACTATCAGAAGCAGCTTCTTTTCCTAAAGAGGCAAAATCACGGTAATAAAAGTGTGGAGAAGAAAATCCTACATAGTATTTTTCAGAGAACAGCATTACGCCAAAACCAAAATTTGCCCGCATTTCATTAGAGTTCTGAAAAACCGGATCGAACACAGAGCCCGGGCTGTAAGGGTAATTGTCTGAATAGGTAGCTTTAAAACTGCTTACACCTCCATTAAAACCAACCGCCAGAAAAATATCTTCCAAAACTTCTACTTTCTGGGCCAGGGTAAGGTATCCACCGGTTTCTTTTACCACCTCTCCTATCTGATCGTTAATAAGCTGTGCGCCAAAAGAAGTATAAGACTCGTTAATGGGCGTATGAAAAGACAAGGTTTGCGTTCTTGGGGCTCCTTTAAAACCTACCCATTGCATTCTGGAAAGCCCCGTTACTGTAAAAGCATCGTCTAAACTAGAGTAAGCGGGATTAATAGCCAGCGTATTAAACATATACTGTGTATACATTGATTTTTGCTGCGAATACGCCAACATACCGCACAACACAAACATAAGTGTATATACAATTCTTCCCATCCTCTATCAGCAGAGAAAATTTTAAAATGAAATTATTAGAGGGTTATCTTATATAATAGGTGTGTATCCGCTCTAACTGACTACTATTACGAGGAAAACCTTAAATGGTTACTTAAATTTTCAATTCTTTTATTAGAGATGATTCCTTTAAATTCCAATCTCGTTACAACGGGCTTTAGGGAACGTTAATTAGCTGGTTATAACAAATATTTGCTTTTCATCAAAGTATATTGCATTTTTGCAATGCTTATAAAGAAAGACGGAGGGATTAGACCCAACGAAGTCTTAGCAACCTGTGCTTACAAGGTGCTAAATTCTACTCGGAAAACATCTACTATACCTTTCCGGGACAGATAAGTGAAAGTCAAATAGGAAATACCGACTTTTCTTGAAATAAGCGTTAAAGATTTGAGGAAAAAGATTTGAGATATAATACGTATGTTGATATGTGCTTTCATCTCATTTCCCCTATCTCAAATCACAAATCTTATAAAAGAATGATCAGACAAGAACTACAGAAGAGGATTTTAGTGATTGACGGTGCAATGGGCACCATGATACAACGCTATAAGTTAAGTGAAGCTGATTTCCGTGGCGAAAGATTTAAAGACCACCCTTGCGATGTTAAAGGGAATAACGACCTGTTGAATATCACCCGTCCGGATATCATTAAAGAAATTCACCGCGAATATCTTTTAGCTGGCGCCGATATTATAGAAACCAATACTTTTAGTACGCAACGCATCTCTATGGCAGATTACCGGATGGAAGACCTGTCTTATGAGCTGAGTTTTGAAGGAGCCCGCATTGCTAAAGAAGCAGCACAAGAAATTACTGCTTTAACGCCAGACAAGCCTCGTTTTGTTGCTGGTGCAATAGGCCCAACTAACAGAACCCTTTCTATTTCGCCAGATGTAAACGACCCTGGTTTTAGAGCCATCACTTTTGACGAGCTGGAAGATGCTTATTACGAACAGGTTAGAGGATTGGTAGACGGTGGCTGCGACATTCTTTTGATAGAAACCATTTTTGATACTCTAAACGCCAAGGTGGCAATTTTTGCTATTAAAAGATATGAGAAAGAGATTGGTCGCAAATTAGAGATTATGATTTCTGGCACCATTACAGACGCCTCTGGCCGTACGCTTTCTGGTCAAACTATAGAAGCATTCTGGAATTCGGTTCGCCATGGCGACCTTTTATCTGTGGGTTTAAACTGTGCTTTAGGTGCTAAAGAAATGCGCCCGTATATAGAAGAGCTTTCTAATCTTGCAGATGTTTACGTGTCTGCCTACCCTAATGCCGGATTGCCTAACGAATTTGGGCTATATGACGAGACGGCCACAGAAACGGCAGGTTTAGTGCAAGATTTTATAGCATCGGGCTTTGTAAATATTATAGGTGGCTGTTGCGGTACCACACCAGAGCATATTGGCAAAATGGTAGAAATTGCTGTGCAGCATCCTCCCAGAATAATGGCGCAGCAAGAACCTTTTATGAGGTTGTCTGGTTTAGAGGCTTTCAGTATCAGACCAGATTCTATGTTTGTAAATATTGGCGAACGTACCAATATCACCGGCTCACCAAAATTCTCAAAACTTATTTTATCTGGAGATTTTGAAGGCGCATTATCTGTTGCCCGCCAACAAGTAGAAGGTGGTGCACAGGTAATAGACGTGAACATGGATGAAGGCATGTTGGATTCTGTTGCTGCCATGACTAAATTTTTAAACCTAATTGGTGCCGAGCCTGATATCTGCAAGCTGCCCATCATGGTAGATTCTTCTAAATGGGAAGTTATAGAAGCTGGTTTAAAATGCTTACAAGGCAAGGGCATTGTTAACTCTATCTCCCTAAAAGAAGGAGAAGAAAAATTTAAAGAATATGCCCAAAAGATAAAACAGTACGGTGCCGCAACAGTGGTAATGGCTTTTGACGAAAACGGACAAGCAGACAATTACCAACGCAGAATAGAAATTTGCAAACGTTCTTACGATATTTTGGTTAACGAAGTTGGTTTCGCTCCGCAAGACATTATTTTCGACCCGAATATTTTAACTATTGGAACCGGACTTGAAGAACACAATAATTACGCGGTAGATTTTATTAATGCCACACGCTGGATTAAAGAAAATCTGCCCTACGCTAAAGTAAGCGGCGGTGTTTCTAATATCTCTTTCTCTTTTAGAGGTAATAACCCGGTTAGAGAGGCTATGCACTCTGCTTTCCTGTATCATGCTATTAAAGCCGGTTTAGATATGGGAATTGTAAATGCCGGGATGCTGGAAGTTTACGAAGAAATTGACCCTGAATTATTGGTTAAAGTAGAAGATGTTTTGCTTAACCGCCGCCAAGATGCAACTGAGATACTTATAGATTACGCAGAAACCGTAAAAAATAAAGGTAAAGCCGTTGTAAAAGATGAAGAATGGCGTAATGGAACGGTAGAAGAGCGCTTATCGCATTCTCTGGTTAAAGGGATTATAGATTATCTTGACGGGGACGTAGAAGAAGCCCGACTAAAATATCCGAAACCTTTAGATGTTATTGAAGGCCCTTTAATGGCCGGAATGGGAATTGTAGGAGACCTGTTTGGTGCCGGAAAAATGTTTTTACCTCAAGTAGTGAAATCTGCCCGCGTTATGAAAAAAGCGGTAGCTATTCTAATGCCTTATATTGAAGCAGAGAAAGTTGAAGGCGAAAGCAGTAGTGCCGGAAAAGTATTAATGGCGACAGTAAAAGGCGATGTGCATGACATTGGTAAAAACATTGTAGGCGTTGTGCTGGCTTGTAACAACTTCGAGATTGTAGATTTAGGCGTTATGGTACCCGCTAATAAAATTATAGAAGAAGCCAGAAAGCACAAGGTTGATATTATTGGGTTAAGCGGATTAATTACGCCTTCACTAGATGAGATGGTTCATTTAGCTAAAGAAATAGAGCGTGAAGGTTTTAAAATTCCGTTAATAATTGGTGGTGCAACTACATCAAGAATTCATACTGCCGTAAAAATAGACCCTAATTATAGCGGTGCGGTGGTACATGTTTTAGACGCCTCGCGAAGTGTAACAGTTTGCAGCGATTTGTTAAACCCGGAAACCCGGGATGCTTCTATCAAAAAGGTTAAAGAAGATTATGCTATAACCCGCGAGAACTACAACCGCAAAAGAGTAGACAAAACTTTAAAACCCATAGACCAAGCCAGAGAACAAAGTTTTAAGATAGATTGGTCAGCCACAGAAATTGCACCACCCAAATTTATCGGCACAAAAGTTTTAGAAGATTTTCCTTTAGAAGAACTGGTTCCGTATATAGATTGGACACCATTTTTCCACACCTGGGAATTAAGAGGTTCTTATCCTAAAATATTTGATGACAAATACGTTGGCGTAGAGGCTAAAGAACTATTTGAAAATGCTCAAAAACTGTTGAAACACATTGTAGACAATAAATTACTGAAAGCCAAAGCCGTATTTGGTATCTGGCCGGCAAATTCAGTAAAAGATGATATCTTTATTGATTTAGGCAATGGTAAAAACGATGTTATCCATACTTTAAGGCAACAGGTAGAAAAACCTGCCGGAGAACCTTATTATGCATTGTCTGATTTTATTGCACCAAAAGAAACTGGTATACAAGATTATTTTGGCGGTTTTGCTGTAACTGCCGGCATTGGCTGCGACGAATTGGTTGCCGAGTTTGGAAAAGACCATGACGATTATAACAGCATTATGACCAAAGCCCTGGCAGATAGATTGGCAGAAGCTTTTGCAGAGAAATTGCATAAACTTGTGAGAACAGAATATTGGGGTTATGCCAATGCAGAAACGCTAAGCAACGAAGAATTGATTAAAGAAAAATATCAGGGAATTCGTCCGGCACCGGGTTATCCTGCCTGCCCAGACCATACAGAAAAAGAAACCCTGTTTAAAATATTAGATGCCGAAAATGCAACAACTATCCACTTAACAGAAAGTTTCGCCATGTACCCTACCGCAGCAGTAAGCGGTTATTACTTTGCGCATCCGCAATCCAGGTATTTCGGCGTAGGAAAAATAGCCAAAGACCAGGTAGAAGATTACGCTGTAAGAAAAGGTTTAGATGTAGAAACAACAGAAAAATGGTTAAGCCCTAATTTGGGGTATTAGTTTAGTTAGTTGTTAGATAGTTAGTTGGCTAGTTTAGATGATTGGTTATTGAATATGTCGAATTACAAAAAATACACCGAACTAGAAGTCTGGAAGCAGGCCAGGGCACTTGCTTCGTACATCTATGAGATAACTGCATCGTACCCCGTAGCTGAGCAATATAGCTTAGTTTCTCAAATGCGCAGATGTGCTGTTTCTATCCCTTCCAATATAGCAGAAGGTTCCGGCAGGCAATCTGATAAAGAAACATTACACTTCTTGGCAATAGCGAGAGGATCTTTATATGAATTAGAAACTCAGACCTATATATCTAAAGATTTAAATTTTATACCTGATAGTGTTTTAAAGAACTGTTTAGCCCAAATTGAAAACTTAGGCAAATTAATTAACGGATTTATGAGGTATTATAAGTCAGACAAGTAATTTTGCGAACTGTTTAGGCTAACAACTAACGCCTAACTACAAAAAACTGAAAATGAAAATCACCGATCATATAAAAAACGCTAAGGGTAAAACCTTATTTTCTTTTGAGCTTTTACCTCCTGTTAAAGGGCAAAGCATTCAATGGATTTACGATGCTATTGAACCTTTATTAGATTTCAAACCTCCGTTTATAGATGTAACTACATTACGTGAAGATTATATCTACAAAGACAAAGGTAATGGCTTATTAGAAAGACTTTCGTATAGAAAACGCCCCGGCACCATTGCAATATGTGCCGCCATTCTAAACAAATATAAGGTAGATGCCGTTCCGCATTTAATTTGTGGAGGATTTACCCAAGACGAAACCGAAAACGCTTTAATAGACCTTCAGTTTTTAGGTATTGACAACGTTTTAGTACTAAGAGGAGATGCCAGAAAAAGCGACTCTTCATTTGTTCCTACACCGGGCGGGCATGCCTATGCGACAGATTTACTGCAGCATGTAAAAAACCACAACGCCGGTAAATTTCTGCATGAAGATGTAGAGATAGAATATAAAAGCGATTTCTGTGTGGGCGTTGCAGGCTATCCAGAAAAACATTTTGAAGCTCCTAATTTAGAAACAGATTTCAAATACCTGAAAAAGAAAGTAGATATGGGTGCAGATTTTATTGTAACCCAAATGTTTTTTGACAATCAGAAATATTTTGATTTTGTTAACAAATGTCGTGAGAACGGAATTAATGTCCCTATCATCCCAGGACTAAAACCAATCAGCGCTTTAAACCAATTGATTAATCTTCCTAAGATTTTTCATATAGATTTACCTCAGGATTTGGTAGAGGCCGTACAAGGCTGTAAAACCACCAAAGACGTTAAACAGGTTGGAACGGAATTTATGATACAGCAGTGTAAAGAACTTATTGCCTTTGGCGCTCCGGTACTGCATTTCTACACCATGGGAAGACCAGAGCAAACGAGAAAAATCGCAGAAGCAATTTTTTAAACCCTCGAAAAAAAGAGTCATACTTTCATTAGGCATTTATTTTGTGCTAATTTTAGTATGACTTTTTATTTTTATAGATTCGGAAAACCTTTTACAGATTAGAACTAAATCACATGAGAATTGCTTTTTTCAGCTCCAAATCATACGACAAAGAATATTTCAAGAAGTTTGGCAGAACAGCCAACCATGACATAGTATTTTTTGATACCGCATTAAATAACAGAACCGCTAACCTGGCCGAAGGCTGTGACGCCGTTTGTGTTTTTGTAAACGATAAAATAGATGGAGAGACCATAGCCACGCTATCCAAAATAGGCATTAAAGGCATTTTACTAAGATGTGCTGGCTACAACAATATAGATTTAAATGCAGCAAAAGCGTATAATGTTAAGGTATTACGTGTACCGGCATACTCGCCACAGGCAGTTGCAGAACATGCTCTTGCTTTAATTATGACGCTAAACCGCAAAACACATAAAGCCTTTAACCGGGTAAGAGAAAACAATTTCTCTATAGAGCATTTAGTGGGGTTTAACCTTCATCAAAAAACGGTGGGTATTATTGGCACCGGCTTAATTGGACAGTCCTTCGCCAATATCATGACTGGTTTTGGTTGCAAGTTACTGGCTTATGATTTATACCCTAATGAAGTGTTAAAAGCACAAGGTGTAAGCTATGTTTCTTTAGATGAACTGATGAAAGAAAGTGACGTCATTTCTCTGCACTGCCCTTTAACACCAGAAACGCAGTATATTATTAGCGAAAGAAATATTGATAAAATGAAAAATGGCGTGATGATTATTAATACCAGTCGCGGCGGATTAATTAATACCAAAGACGTTATTAATGGTTTAAAGACCAAAAAAATAGGCTATCTGGGAATGGATGTTTACGAACAGGAAGAAGATATCTTTTTTCGCGATTTATCGGAAAGTGTCTTGGAAGATGAAACCATTTCTCGCTTAATGAGCTTTCCTAATGTATTAATTACCAGTCATCAAGGATTTTTCACCAGAGAAGCTTTAGAACAAATTGCCTCTGTGACGGTCGATAATTTAACCGCTTTAGAAAAAGGGGAAGAATTGGTGAATGAGGTGGTTTAATTAGCTGTAAATTATTATCTACCTTTTACTGAAATTGTATTTGGTATATTTCCAAACATTCAGATACTTTCTGATTCGTATTTAAAAGAGCTATATCGGTTAGCTCTTTTCTCTGAGTATTTATACACTCCATCAAATTGGATATAAATAACTGGTCTTTTTTAGATTGATCATCTATTTAAAAGTTTTTTTGTGCCATGTCATCCCTCTCGGGAGTGCTCTCCATATTGTTTCTTGTCGAAAATTTCGCTTTAAAATCCGATGGTGAAACACCAAAACTACCACATGGAGGAGTAATACAAAGAGACATTGTTAAGAATGAGAATAAAAAAACTCAACATTTACTGTAAAACCTTCATATTCTTTGTGGTTCTATAACATTATTACCCAATTTTAGGGAAATTTCCACCCCTTTACATTCATCTTTTGTAATCATCTTAGCAATAGTCTTTACAGCCGGATTAGGTTAATATACATCAATCCAAACGATAAAGACAGCTTATAATAGCTTGCTGTAAAAACCTAGTATATATTAAATCAGTTAATTATTATTTATGAGAAGTTCCCATACCTTATCCTTATTACTATCTATTTTCGTAACTGCCTTAACCTTGCAGCTTTCTATGGCACAAATGACAGTGCCTCCTATTCCTGCTAAATACATTCCGAGCAAAAAAAATATTTACAAAAAAGATTGGATAGACTTTAACAAAAACGGCATTAAAGACACCTACGAAGATCCTGAAGCAAAAATAGAAGACAGGATTGAGGATTTATTGAGTAAGATGACTATGGACGAAAAAACATGTCAAATGGTTACATTATATGGATATAAACGAGTTCTGGGAGATGCTTTGCCTACCGAGGAATGGAAATCTAAAATATGGAAAGACGGAGTAGGTGCAATAGACGAACACTTAAATGCTTTTCAACAATGGGGTGCGCCTCCTTCAAATCATCCTTTAGTTTGGCCTGCCTCCCGTCATGCATGGGCAATAAACGAAGTACAGCGCTTTTTTATTGAAGAAACAAGGTTAGGTATTCCGGTAGATTTCACTAACGAAGGAATTAGAGGTATTGAAAGTTTTAAAGCAACCAATTTCCCTACACAATTGGGTTTAGGGCATACCTGGAATAGAGATTTAATACGTAAAGTAGGACTTATAACCGGAAAAGAAGCTAGATTATTAGGTTATACCAATGTATATGCTCCAATTCTGGATGTGGGAAGAGACCAACGTTGGGGTCGCTACGAAGAAGTTTATGGCGAAAGTCCTTATCTGGTTGCAGAACTCGGAATCCAAATGGTAAAAGGCTTACAGCACAACTATCAGGTTGCAGCTACAGCCAAACATTTTATTGCCTACAGTAATAATAAAGGTGCAAGAGAAGGTTTATCACGGGTTGATCCGCAAATGTCTCCCCGGGAAGTTGAAATGGTACATGTTTATCCTTTTAAAAGAGTTATAAAAGAAGCCGGTTTATTGGGGGTAATGAGCTCTTACAATGATTATGATGGTTTTCCAATACAGAGCAGTCATTACTGGCTCACAGAAAGATTACGTAACGATATGGGCTTTAAAGGCTATGTTGTTTCTGACAGTGAAGCTGTTGAGTACTTATATACTAAACACAGCACCGCAAATGATTTAAAAGAGGCAGTAAGACAAAGCGTAGAAGCCGGTTTAAATGTTCGTTGCACCTTCCGTTCACCAGATTCTTTTGTTTTACCTTTAAGAGAACTTGTGGAAGAGGGTAGTATGAGCGAAGTTACTATTAATGACCGGGTAAGAGATATTTTACGCGTAAAATTTATGGTTGGTTTATTTGATAATCCTTATCAAACGGAACTGAAACAAGCAGACCTAGAAGTTGAGTCTGAACAAAATAAAAAAATTGCTCTTCAGGCATCTCAAGAATCAATAGTACTATTAAAAAATGAAGGGAATTTATTACCGCTTGATATCAATAAAGTGAAGAGAATAGCGGTTGTAGGTCCTAATGCAAACGAAAAAGGTTTTGCTCTTATGCACTATGGTCCACTAGGGGTTGATGTAACATCTGTATTGGAAGGTATAACCGCTAAAACATCCAACAAAACAGAAGTAGTGTACACTAAAGGCTGCGATTTGGTTGATGCCAACTGGCCGGAATCTGAAATTTTGCCATTCCCTTTAAGTAAGAAAGAAACCGCAGAGATAGAGCTGGCGGTAGAAAATGCAAAAAAATCGGATGTAGTTATTATGGCACTTGGAGGAGGAGAACGTACTTGCGGAGAAAACAAATCACGCTCAAGTTTAGATTTACCCGGCCGCCAGCTAAACCTCTTACAAGCAGTTTATGCAACGGGCAAACCAGTAATACTTATCTTAATTAATGGGCGACCATTATCCATAAACTGGGCTGATAAATATGTTCCGTCCATCATAGAAGCCTGGTACCCGGGATCTATGGGAGGTAAAGCACTGGCTGATGTAATTTTTGGAGATTATAATCCTGGAGGAAAATTAACAGTGACATTCCCTAAAAGCGTAGGACAAATTCCATTTAATTTCCCTTTCAAACCGGCCTCTCAGGTCGATGGTGGTAAAGCCATAGGATTAAAAGGAAACATGACCCGTATTAATGGTGCACTCTACCCTTTTGGACATGGACTGAGTTATACCACCTTCAAGTATTCGAATTTAAAGCTATCTTCTAAACAAATAACAGATAAGCAGAGTTTGACAATTAGTTTTGATATAACTAATACCGGTTCAAAAGCTGGCGATGAAGTAGCCCAATTGTATCTGAGAGATTTAATTAGCAGTGTTACAACCTTTGAGAAAAATCTTGTAGGTTTTGACAGAGTTCATCTAAAACCTGGTGAAACAAAAAACATATCGCTACAGCTTCGCAATGATGATATGAAACTCCTTAATTTTGACAATAAATGGGTAATAGAACCAGGTGATTTCAAAATAATGGTAGGTACTTCTTCTGAAAACATTTTATTGGAAGACGTTTTTACTGTAATAGATCCTCAGAACAATGTAAATAAAGACACTTCATCGAAGTATTCGAATAATATTTCATCCAGTCCAATATCCGATGATGCGAAATATGTTATGGACGGAGATCGTACTACTTTCTGGAAAGGAAAAACGGGAGATTATTTAAATTTCAGCATTCCTTCTCCAAAAGAAATCAATAATCTAATTATCGAATGGGGAAAGCTTAAATCAGGTACCAAATTCGAAATACAATTATCAAGTGGCGGTGGTCAATTCATCACAGTTTATTCTGGTCAGTTTATAAGAGCTAATGATATGGCCAGCTATAGTTTCAAACCTAACACTTCAAGCGATATAAGATTACAGATTATATCAGGAGAGGTCGAAATCAAAGAAGTCAAATATTAAATATTCACAAAAAAAAACAGATCACATGAAAGTTATCCTATCTCTTTTTAGCGCTTTACTCCTGAGTAGTAATTTAATCGCTCAAACAAACTACATCAAAGACAGTGAAATGACTGGTGTTAAGCTAAATTACATTGGAGCTGAT
>PJUF01000647.1_pt1 | contig 22933 bp, 18 predicted proteins | sample 1512191 | NCBI WGS metagenome assembly PJUF01 (sample SAMN08177673, study PRJNA422409) | Feces metagenome, whole genome shotgun sequencing project. | isolation source: Chicken feces (3) enriched on wood chips | host: Gallus gallus | place: USA: Madison | collected 2015-01-15 | reverse complement strand
TTAACGGTGCAGATCAGGAAGCTTTTCGGCCAAGGCTATTACTGCATTTTATTCAAGATACTTACATCAAACCAGATATTGTAATTGATATAACAGCATTCCACGAAAAAAAGCTGGAGGCTATACGGGCATATAAAACGCAATTTTTTGTAGAAGGAGTTTCAATAAATGAGCCCGAAACTTATATCTCTAATCCGGCATTTATAGATGTTGTAATTGGTAGGGCAAGAGAATTTGGTAAGCATATTAATGTGCATTATGCAGAAGGGTTTTTATCTAAGAAAATATTAGGTGCAGATAATTTGTTTGATTTGAGGTAGAGCGTAGGCATCTACTACTATTAAACAGATTTCTCCTCTTTGTAACTTCTCGTTCGAAACGACGTAATCACAAGTTAAAAGCACAACCCTTAGTTTTCCTCTCTTTCGGATAACTTGTCCCGATTTATCGGAGGGGGCGCTATTATCCACACAAAAAGTAGCTCACTTTGATAGGGTAGGCTTAATTGTTTCTAATTCATCATCGGAAACGATTGCTACACCAGCACAAAAAGCAAAACTTTTTCATAAGGGTAGCGTTCCTCTGTCATCTTTTTCTTACAGAGAAATGTTGTGATTTTGACGTTTTATCTTTGGGCAATTCAAAGCATTTTGTAATTTTGTGAGCTTATTAAAAGGCTTAGATGAGCGATTCTATTAAACACGAATGCGGAATAGCATTTATCCGTTTACTCAAACCATTATCATATTATCAGGAAAAATATGGCACATCTTTATACGGTTTAAATAAACTGTATTTACTGATGGAGAAACAGCATAACCGTGGGCAGGACGGAGCCGGTATTGCTACCATAAAACTGGATATTAAACCAGGTAACAGATACATCAGTCGTTACCGTTCTATGGAGAGAAACGCCGTTCAGGATATTTTTTCTTATGTTATGAAGAAATTTGCTGCGGTAGAAAAAGAAAATCCAGAGTTATTAAAAGACGCCCAGTGGCTAAAAGAAAATGTAAGTTTTACCGGCGAAGTGCTGTTAGGCCATTTGCGTTACGGAACGCATGGAAAGAACAGCGTAGAAGCTTGCCATCCTTTTCTCCGCCAAAACAACTGGATGTCCAGAAACCTGGTGGTTGCCGGTAACTTTAACATGACCAATGTTGACGAGCTGTTGCAACAGTTGTACGATTTAGGGCAGCACCCTAAAGAACAGGCCGATACGGTTACCGTTCTGGAGAAAATAGGGCATTTTCTGGATTACGAAAATCAGGAGCTGTTTGATAAATTTAAACGCCAGGGATATGATAATGCAGAGATTTCTCAGCTTATCGCCAATAATCTGGACGTTTTAAAAATCTTAAGAAGATCTGCCAAAACCTGGGATGGCGGTTATGCCATGAGTGGTATTTTTGGTCACGGAGATGCTTTTATCATGAGAGATCCGGCAGGAATACGCCCGGCTTTTTATTACCAGGATGATGAAGTTTTGGTAGCTGCATCAGAAAGACCAGCTATACAAACCGCTTTTAATGTTAAAATTGGACAGGTAAAAGAAATACAGCCGGGCCATGCATTAATCATAAAAAAAGACGGAACCATTACTGAAGAAGTTTTTAAGGAGCCATTACCAAAAAAATCCTGCTCTTTCGAAAGAATATATTTCTCAAGAGGCAGCGACGCGGATATTTACAAAGAGCGTAAAAAATTGGGTGAGCTTTTAACGCCAACTATTTTAGATAACGTTAATTACGACCTTGAAAAAACCCTGTTCTCTTATATCCCTAATACCGCAGAGGTGGCATTTTACGGTTTGGTAGAAGGCTTGCACAATTATAATAGGCAGAGACAAAGAGACGCATTAATTCATAGCAGAAACAATCTTACTGATGAAGAATTAGACAGAATTCTAAATACATCGCCAAGGGTTGAGAAGCTGGCTATTAAAGACGTAAAGATGCGTACTTTTATAACCCAGGACGCAGACCGTAGCGATATGGTTTCACACGTTTATGATACCACTTACGGACTGATTAAACGTGATGTGGATACTTTGGTAGCTATAGACGACTCTATAGTAAGAGGAACCACGTTAAAACAAAGTATCCTTCGTATTTTTGATAGATTAGGGCCGGTTAAAATTGTAATTGTTTCTTCTGCACCTCAAATCAGATATCCTGATTGTTATGGAATTGATATGAGCAGAATGGGCGAGTTTGTTGCTTTTGAAGCTGCAATTACCATGCTTAGAGAACGTGGAATGGGACATATTATTAATGAGGTTTACGAAAAATGTAAAGCTCAGGAAAATTTTCCTAAGGAAGAGGTGGTGAATCATGTAAAAGCAATTTACGAACCTTTTACAGCTCAGGAAATATCTGATAAAATTGCTGAAATTATTACGCCAAAAAATATAGGCGCAAAAGTAGAAGTGATTTACCAAACGCTGGAGAATCTCCACGAAGCTTGTCCAAACCATGCAGGAGATTGGTATTTTTCAGGTGATTATCCAACACCGGGCGGAAATAAAGTGGTAAACAGAGCTTTTATGAACTGGGTAGAAGGTAAGAACTCCAGGGCGTACTTATAATATTTAAGCTAAAAAAACGCGAGGCTTAAAGCTAAAGGAGATGAAAATCTTTAGCTTTAAGCCTTTTTTGATTGAAAGTAACCGCTTTTTGTCCTTTAGTTATTTCTCATTATCATCAAAACGATGTAAAAAGTGTACCCAAGCTTTCTTTTCCCTCCATTAAACATTAAGAATTCAACACTAATAATTAAGCATTCAAATAAGCGTTTGCGTAAAAATAAGATTGTAAATTAACCTGAAAGCGAAGATAATAATTACCACCCCGGCAATGTGGTTTAAGCGCTGTATAGATTTTTCGTTTATACGATACCGTAGTTTGTAAGCGAAATAGGCTTTTAATGTATCCATACCAAACAGCGTAAGCAAAATAGCTCCAAAAAACGGGAGCATCTGATCTGGTTTAAATTCTCCGTTAATAGAATAAATGCCACTTGTTACGCTAATCCAGTACAATAAAATAAACGGATTGAAGATGCACATGAAAAATCCCTTTAAAAAATAACCGAATTTTTTCTTAGGGCATGAAATTTCCTGATAATTGATTTTTACTTTCTTAAACAGATAGTAAGAACCTATGCCTAAAAGAATAAGGCTTCCAATAATTCCAATGGGAATTCTATATTGGTTTTCGAAACTAAGCAGAGATGTACCAAATAGCGTAATAATTAGGTAAATAGCATCTGACACAACAACGCCTAAGGCTAGGGCCATACCTGCTTTAAACCCTTTCTCTATGCTTATTTTAATAAGCGCAAAAAAGGCCGGACCGGTTAAAAATGACAGCACAATTCCCAAACCAATTCCAGAAATGATAAGTTCTAGCATCTAATAGATATTTCTTTTTTTATCATTACGTTTATGCGAATATCTGATTTTATCGAACAAAAACATAGTTAAATTTTATTTGTAGCTAAATTTAACCCTTAATCTAACCTGAATATTACGTTACAAAATCTTTATTAGAAGGTAATTAAAGGTGTTATAACGCATTTTTATAAATAATTATTGTTGTTTTCTTAATGTAAGCAAGAAGAAGTATTTTTGGATAATATGTCTTTAAGCTTTCATCAAATATTTATGAATCTGGCTACGGATTTAGCCAGCCGCTCTCATTGTGTTAAGAATCATGTAGGAGCAGTACTAACCAAAGATACGCGTATTATTTCTATAGGTTATAATGGGCCGCCGGCAGGTACGCATAACTGCGATGAAGAGTGGCCAGGGGAAGGCTGCCCTAGAGATTCTAAAAACAGCTGTTCTTTAGCTTTGCATGCCGAGGAAAATGCCATTTTATATGCTGTAAAAAATGGAACGCAAATTCAGGGGGCAACATTGTACACCACGCTGTCGCCTTGTATTGCCTGTGCCAGATTAATTTTTGCGTCTGGTATAAAGCATGTCTACTATAAATCTTCTTACGCAGCATACAAAGGTATAGGGACAGACGAAGGCGTAGAGTTTTTGGTTAAGTTTGGTGTGCCTTGCGAAAAGTTGGAGGAATAGTTAGTTTTATCGAAGCGAATTAATTTCCTTAATAAAATGGTAGTAAAAAGTAATACCTTCTTTATAATCTTTTGCTTTAATTCGTTCATTAACTCCATGTAATCCTTCCAGATCGGGGAACGGAACAAACTTAAATACTTGAGTAGTTAAATCTCCGAAATAACGACTATCTGTAGCGCCAATCATTAAGAAGGGGGCTACAACAATGTCTTTCTTAAATGCAGAAATAGTTTTTTGCAGGTATTGGAAACTCGGGTGCTTAATATCAGAAATTTGTTTAGATTCGGTTTTGTTAGGCCTGATATGAATCTCTATGCTATCATTGTCTATCGTATGTTTAATGTGCTCCAAAATTTTATCTTCTTGAGTGTCTGGCAATGTTCTTAAATTAATAGTGGCCTGGGCTTCTCCCGGAACTATATTTTCTTTTACACCAGCATTAAAAACAGTAAAAGCAGTGGTAGTGCGTATAGTAGCATTCCCTGCCGGCGACTTGGCGTAGATACTTTTTATTAATGGGCTAAAAAGCCATCTATTGGCCATAGCCATTTTACTGGCAAAAGGTAATTCTGGTCCAACATAATCCATAAAAGAATTAACAACGGTGCCCAATTCTGCCGGAAAGGGAGAAGATTTTAGCTTCACAATAGCCTCGGCTATTTCATCTATAGCTGTGTTTTTTTCGGGCATAGAAGAATGGCCGCCCTGGATATTAATTTTTAAATCTACAGTCATATAACCTTTTTCTGTAATGCCAACAACAGCAGCAGGTTTGGTAAGGTTAGGAACTTTGGTGTGTGTAATCATGCCGCCCTCATCTAATACCAGTTCAGGAACAATATTTCTTTGTTTAAGAGTGTTGGCTATAGCTTTTGCGCCATTTCTTCCATTAATTTCCTCATCATGACCAAAAGCGAGATAAACATCTCTTTCTGGAACAAAGTTATTGGATAACAGCATCTCTACACTTTCCAATATTGCCATCAAACTCCCTTTATCATCAATTGCGCCTCTGCCGTATACATAGCCTTCTATAATCTGCCCCGAAAAAGGATCTGTTTTCCAGTCTGATAAGGTTACTTCTTCTACAGGAACCACATCCTGGTGTGCCATTAGAACAATAGGTTTTTTATCAGGACTTTTGCCTTTCCAATGTAGTAATAAGCTAAGCTGGTTTACCTTTTCTAAACTAAGTTTACTGAAAACTAAAGGGAAAGATGTTTTTAGATATTCATGGAAATTTAGAAAAGCACTGCTGTCGGTTTTAGAAACATCGTCATAAGATATAGTTTTGAATTGTATTGCTTGCTGAAGCCGAGAAATACTTTCATCAGGAACTTCTACAAAATCAAATTCAGTGGTTTGAATCTGCTGGCTTTTAAATGTGAAGGTTCTGAATAAAACAATAACAACTGTGGATAAAACTACGATGACTAATACTTTCAGGAGAATTTTCATGGCCTTGAGCTTATAATTTACTTAAAAATACTTATTTGTTATCAATAACTATATTTTGGGTATAAAATTGATTTTTCGTCAAAAAATGACGTCATTTTATGTACCTTTGCGCATGCAAGATAAAATCCTGATTTTAGATTTCGGTTCGCAGTACACACAACTGATAGCTCGAAGAGTAAGAGAGCTGAATGTTTATTGCGAAATCCACCCGTTTAACAAAGTTCCCGCTATAGACGAAACTACCAAAGGAGTTATTTTTTCTGGAAGCCCGTCGTCTGTAAGGCAGGCAGATGCACCACAGGTAGATTTTAATCAATTTCACAAAAAACTACCATTGTTGGCCGTTTGCTACGGTGCACAATATATAGCTCAGCATTCCGGAGGCAATGTAACGCCATCAGAAATAAGAGAATATGGAAGAGCAAATTTAGATTACGTACATTCAAACAATGCGTTAATGCATGGCCTTCCAGATAAATCGCAGGTTTGGATGTCTCATGGCGATACCATTAAATCTATTCCCGGTTATTTTGAAATTATAGCCAGCACAGATACCGTGAAAATTGCCGCTTATCAGATAAAAGGTACGCAAACTTACGGTATACAATTTCATCCCGAAGTTACCCATTCTCTAGACGGAAAACAGCTATTAAAAAACTTTATAGTTGATATATGCGGATGCAATCAGGATTGGACACCTCACGCGTTTGCAGATATTACCATTGCAGAGTTGCAGGAGAAGCTGGCGAACGACAAAGTTGTATTGGCATTGTCTGGTGGAGTAGATTCTTCTGTGGCGGCTTTATTATTGCATAAAGCTATCGGAAACAATTTATACTGTGTGTTTGTTGATAATGGACTGTTAAGAAAGAATGAGTTCGAGTCTGTATTGGAATCTTATAAAACCTTAGGCTTAAACGTTAAAGGTGTTGATGCCAAAGAGGATTTTTATAAGGCTTTAAAAGGTTTAACAGACCCAGAGCAAAAACGTAAAGCTATAGGCGGTAAGTTTATAGATATTTTTGATGCAGAAGCTCATTTACTTCAGGATGTAAAATGGCTTGCGCAGGGAACAATTTATCCGGATGTTATCGAGTCTGTATCTGTAAATGGCGGGCCATCGGCAACTATTAAATCGCACCATAACGTAGGTGGATTACCGGATTTTATGAAATTAAAAGTGGTAGAACCTTTAAGATCTTTATTCAAAGACGAAGTAAGGAGAGTGGGAAGAGCTTTAGGTTTACCAGAAAATATTTTAGGACGTCATCCTTTTCCGGGGCCAGGTTTAGGTATTAGGATTTTAGGAGAGGTAACTCCAGAGAAGGTGGCTATATTACAGGAAGCAGATTATATTTATATAGAGAATTTAAGAAAAGCGGGATTGTATGATAAAGTTTGGCAGGCTGGAACAATTTTTCTTCCTATCCAATCTGTAGGTGTAATGGGAGATGAGCGTACTTACGAAAATGTAGTAAGCTTAAGAGCTGTAGAATCTGTTGACGGTATGACAGCAGATTGGTGCCATTTACCATACGAGCTGCTTGCAAAAATTTCTAATGAAATTATTAACAATGTTAAAGGAATTAACAGAGTTGTTTACGATATCAGTTCTAAACCACCGGCAACAATTGAGTGGGAATAAATTAATTTTAGTGATTTTCGGAGTGCTGTTTTTGGTGGGATGTTCGCCAAAAACAGCACCTGTAAAGAATACAGCAACACCCTCAGTAACATCTACCCCAGAAAAGAAAGAAGAGGTTAAATCTTCTAAACAAGAAACTGCAAACAAAAAGGTAGAACAGCCAGAGATGGTGATTTCTTTGGTGCTTCCGTTTGAGTTAGATGCTATCAACTATCGCACTGCGGCGTTAAGAGATCTTAGCAAAGCAGAATTGGCTATTGATTTTTATCAGGGATTTAAAATGGGTTTAGATTCTGCCGCTCATAACTATGGTGGTAAATTTAAGCTTCAGGTTTACGATTCAAAAGATAATCCGGCCGCTGCAGCGGTGTTAGCGGCTAAAGCCGGAATCAAAAATTCTGATTTAATTGTTGGCCCAATTTTTCCAGACGGTATAAAAACTTTTTCTACCTATAGCAAATCTATGCAGAAATTAACGGTTTCTCCTTTAGCAGCCGCATCGCCAGAAACTTTTAGCAATCCCTATCTTATCACCATCAATAATTCTATAGAGCAACATGTAGATAAAGCGGTCGATTTTATAAAATCAGGATTAAAAGCTAAGCATGTTTTGTTAATTAGAAGCGGGCAAAGTGATGAGTACAAATATGCCGTTCCTTTTAAAAAGAGTATAGCGGGTAAGGTAGAATCATTCTCAGAAATAGGCATTAAAGCGGTTGGGATAGAAAATATCTTCAAACATTTAAATCCTACGGCAAATAATGTTGTAGTATTGCCATCAACAGATAGAAATTTTCTGCTTTCTGTAACCCGAGAGTTAGACAAGCTGACAAGAAATTTTAAGATTTCTGTAATTGGTCATCCTGCCTGGGATAAGCTGCAATTTTTAGACGGTAATGTAATGCAAAACATCAATGCGCATATCACATCTGCTTATAAAATAGATTATAAAACACCTAAAATAGATGGTTTTATAAAATCTTATAGGTCCAGATATGAATTGGAGCCTGGTGAGTACGCTTTTAAAGGTTTTGATATAGGCTTTTACTTTGCCAGAATAATGGCCGAAAACGATAAAAGTTTTACAGATTATTTAACAAAGGCCACTTATAAAGGCTTGCATAATAATATCCGTCTGATAAAAAATAATCAGTTTGGGTATTATAACACAGAACTGCTGGTTTTGAAATATCAGGATTTTCAGCTCAAAAGGGTTGATTAAAGATTTAGGCGTTTTTTCTGGAGGGAAACTTATTAAGCCCCTTAAAAACTTAGCATGCATTACTCATTACTAAAATGAAGCCATTCCATCAACTATCTACCATACAAAACATACTGGATTCTTATCAGGAAGACCAGCCTTTACACCGGTTTTTACCACAGTTTTATCGCAAAAATAAACAGATGGGCTCTAAAGACCGTAAGACGGCGAGTCGCCTGATTTACAACTATTATCGTTTGGGCAATGCCTTAAAGAAGGAAGAATTGCAAGTTAAACTGGCTGTTGCAGAATTTTTATGTAACCAACAGGACAGCGATTTTGTTGCCTATTATCAGCCAGAATGGGCAAATAGCATTGCTGAGCCGATTGATAAGAAAATTGAAATAGTAGCAAAAGCATATCCTGATTTTAAGTTAGAAGATGTTTTCCCTTTTTCTTTGCACCTTTCAGGTGAAGTAAACAGTGTTGAGTTTCTACAAAGCCATTTCATTCAGCCAGATCTTTATATACGGGTAAGGAGGGGCAAAATACAGCGAGTTGCCGAAGAACTGAATAATGCCGGTACATCTTTTCAGCAACCAAGAGAAAATGCGATTTCTTTTCCTAACGGGACGAAATTAGATCAGCTGATTGCTGATAAAAGTTTATATGAAGTTCAGGATTTATCGTCACAACAAACAGGTGATTTTTTTAAATCTGATAAATGGGAGAAATGGTGGGATTGCTGTGCAGCTTCTGGAGGTAAATCTTTAATGTTGCTGGACGCAGAGCCAACTATTAAGTTGTTGGTATCTGATATCAGAGAATCTATTTTAGACAATTTAGATGAGAGATTTAGAGCAGTAGGCATTAAAAACTATCAGAAAAAAGTGCTGGACTTAACCTTAAGTCAGGCCTTATTGCTACATGATTATAGTTTTGATGGGATTATTTTAGACGCACCATGCAGTGGTTCTGGTACCTGGGGAAGAACGCCAGAAATGCTCAGTCAGTTTAAAGAACACAGCATACAGTTTTTTCAGGAGCTGCAAAGAAAGATAGTAGCCAATGTAATTCCGTATTTAAAAGAAGATAAGCTTTTAGTTTATATTACCTGCTCTGTTTTTAAAGAAGAGAACGAAGAACAGGTAAAATGGATTGCAGAACAGTTTAATTTAAAGATAGAACAGCAGCAATTGATTAAAGGCTATAGGCATAAGGCTGATTCTATGTTTGTAGCGAGGCTGATTAAGGTTAAATAATTACGCGCTTGGTAATTTAAAGCCCCGTATTGCTTCTAAATAACTTAATAGCTATGGCCAATAAAATTACACCGAAAGCTTTTCTTAAGACCTGCAGACCAACAACGCCTAATAATTTTTCTATTCTTTCGGTATTTATCAGTACGATATAAACAAAAATCATATTGGCAATGATGCCCACCAGAATATTCTGAATTTGATATTCTGCCCTTAGCGATAACAATGTTGTTAAAGAACCCGCACCTGCAATTAGCGGAAAGGCAAGCGGTACAATAGAAACAGATTCTGGCACTTCTTCCTTAAAGAAATTAATACCCAGTACCATTTCCATGGCAATAAAGAAGATAACCAGAGAACCGGCAATGGCAAATGATGAAATATCCAGACCAATAATATTTAAGAGCTCTTCTCCAAGAAATAAGAAAGAAATCATTAGAGCCAGTGACACAATACTGGCTTTTTTAGACTGTATATGTCCGGCTTTTTTCTTGAGCTGAATAATTACCGGTATAGAACCCAGAATATCTATTATCGCAAATAGAATCATGGTTACCGATAAAATCTCTTTAAAATTGAAAAAATACATATTGATAGTATGCTTCTGATAAAAGTAAACAATATTTCATTAAAAAAGTCCGGATAGCATTAACCAACCGGACTTTTTGATAGTAAAATTATTGATATTATTCTTTGGTGCCTGCTTTAATACTTTGCCTTATTTTTGAGTTGTATCTGCTGTATCCAAAGTAAATGATGATACCAATTCCCATCCATATAAGCAGGCGTTCCCAGGTATGCCAAGGCAGGCCATACATCAGATAAAAACATACTAAAATACCCATGATAGGCACAAATGGGAATAAAGGCGTTTTAAACGGACGATTAATTTCCGGGTTGGTATATCTTAATACCAAAATACCTGCACACACAATTACAAAAGCCAGTAATGTACCAATAGAAACCAGTTCGCCTAAAAGATTGATAGGGGCAAAGCCGCCAATTATCATAGCTATAAAACCCGTTATAATGGTGGTTATATATGGAGTCTGGAATTTGGGATGTACTTTTCCGAAAAATTGCGGTAATAATCCGTCTCTGGACATGGCGTAAAAAATTCTGGGCTGTCCCATCAGCATCACCAAAATAACAGAGCTTAAACCTGCTATAGCACCAATTTTTATCGGGAATCTTAACCAAAACAAATCTTCTCCGGCAGAGTTAACAGCAATAGCTATTGGATCTGGAACGTTTAATTCATTGTAATGAACCATGCCTGTCATGACTATCCCAACTAAAACGTAGATAATTGTACAAACAGCAAGCGAACCTAAAATTCCCTTAGGCATATCTCTTTGCGGATTTTTAGCTTCCTGAGCTGCGGTAGAAACAGCGTCAAATCCAATATAAGCAAAGAAAATAATACCCGCTCCGCGTAGAATCCCGTCGAAACCGAAAGCTCCAGGACCCTGGTTTTCAGGTATAAATGGCACTAGATTGTCTTTATTGATATAGAAAATACCAAAACCGATAAATAATAAAATAACAGCCATTTTTACCACAACAATAATATTGTTGAACTTTGCAGATTCGCTGATGCCGATGGTTAATAATACCGTTACAATGGCAATGATGAACATAGCCGGAAAATTAATTACTGCTCCGGTGGCAGTAAATATCCCGGTTGTAGAGTCATAATTGTAAGGCGATTGCGCAATAACCGCGGGTATATGAATGCCAAAATCTCTGAGAAAACTAACCATATAACCAGACCAGCTTACAGAAACTGTAGAAGCGGCAAATAGATATTCTAAAATCAAGTCCCAGCCTATAATCCAAGCTATAAATTCGCCCATGGTGGCGTAAGAATAGGTATATGCAGATCCGGCTATGGGAATCATAGAGGCAAATTCTGAATAGCATAAGCCTGCAAAAGCACACGCAAGGCCTGCTAGTATAAAAGAGAGCACAACAGCAGGGCCAGCATGCAGCGCTGCGGCTGTACCGGTTAGCGTGAAAATACCCGCTCCTATAATGGCTCCAATTCCTAAAGAAACCAAATTAGCAGTGGATAAAGTTCGTTTTAATCCACTTTCTGAATTTGATTCTTGTAATAAAAGGTTTAATGGCTTTTTATAAAGCATAAATAATTAAGTTAGTTTTTTAGCGATGTAAAATGATAATCTAAGATAAAGTAAAATTTTATTTATGCCTTGGGGAATAGGGATTTTTTAGAAAATTATAAATCAAGCTATTGATAACTGCAGAATTTTGGAAATCCTGTCAAATTCTGGATGAATTTTAGCCTTTAATAAAATGTGTTGCTGAGTAAGAGGATGTATGAATTCCAATTCCGAAGCATGCAACAACATGGTGTCCATTTGCCATTTTTCTTTAAATAGTTTGTTTTGTTTGTTGCAGCCATGCGGCCGGTCGCCAATGATAGGATGATTGATATGCGCAAAATGTTTCCGTAATTGGTGCATTCTTCCCGTTTGTGGTTCTGCCTCTACAAGAGAATATCTGGACGTTTGGTGCTTGCCAAAAGGTACTTCTATTTCGGTGTGTTGCAAAGTACTGAAATTGGTAAGGGCATCTTGCAGCGTACCATTTTCTTTCATTAATGGATAATCAATAACCATTTTTTGAGGTGTATGGCCTCTTACAATGGCAAGGTATTTTTTGCTGATTTGGTTTTCCCTAAAGAGCAATTGCACTGCTTTTTCGGTTTCTTTATCTAAAGCAAAGAGTAAAAGTCCACTAGTTTTTCTGTCCAGGCGATGACAAGGCCATACAAATTTTCCGATTTGGTTTTTTAGTAACTGTAAAGCAAATTCTTCGGCATCTCTGGCAATAGGCGATTGATGTACCAATAAACCATGTGGTTTATTAATGGCAATTAAATAGTCATCCTGATAAATGATTTCTAACAAAGCTTTTTTATTTGGTGGATAGAGTTTTATCTAATTTCGTTTTGTCTAACTGGTTTTCCCATTTTGCTACTACAACAGTAGCAACAGTATTTCCTACCAGATTAGTTAATGCTCGGCACTCAGACATAAATCTGTCTACGCCTAAGATTAGCGTCATACCGGCAAGAGGCACTTCTGGCACAACGGCTAATGTGGCCGCTAATGTGATGAATCCGGCTCCAGAAACACCGGCAGCACCCTTAGAGCTTAACATGGCTACCAGCAATAGAACTATTTGCTGTTGTAAGGTTAAATCTATATTGCAAGCCTGTGCAATAAAAAGCGCAGCCATGGTCATATAAATGTTTGTGCCGTCTAAATTAAAAGAATATCCGGTAGGAATAACTAAGCCCACCACACTTTTGGCACAACCGGCGCTTTCCATTTTTCGCATCAGGGAAGGTAAAGCCGCTTCGGAAGAACTGGTGCCCAAAACCAGTAATAATTCGTCTTTAATATAATTCATCAATTTAAAAATGTTGAAACCGTTATATCTGGCTACAGCGCCAAGTATCAACACAATAAATAAAAAGGAAGTAACATAAAAAGTAACCACCAACGCCGCTAAATTTACGATTGTGCCGATACCATATTTACCGATAGTGAAGGCCATAGCGCCAAAGGCACCTAGTGGAGCCAGCTTCATTAAAAGCTCTACAATTTTGAAAATCGGATAGGTTAATGCATGAAAGAAGTCTGTAACAGGTTTACTTTTTTCTGCTGTTAATGCCAGACCTATGCCAAATAATATGGCGGCAAACAACACTTGTAAAATATTGTCGCCCGTTAAAGGGCTGATGAGTGTTTTTGGTATTACATTCATTACAAAATTAAGAAGAGAAGAATCTTTTGCTTTGTCTATGAATTGGGTAACCTGTGTTTCATCTAATGTTAGCGGGTCTATGTTCAACCCTTTTCCCGGCTGTACAATATTACTTACTATTAAGCCTACGATAAGAGCTAGGGTAGAAAAGGTAAGAAAGTAAGCAAATGATTTACCTGCCACACGACCTACACTTTTCAAATCATTCATCCCTGCAATACCCATAGAAACCGTAAGAAAAATTACGGGGGCAATTATCATTTTTACCAGATAAATGAAACCATCTCCAAGAGGTTTCATCATCTCACCGGTTTCGGGATAGAAATATCCTAGCGTAATACCAATCACGATGGCAATAATTACCTGGACGTAAAGTATACGATAGAATTTTTTAGGTTTCTTCTGTGCAGTCGGAGCTGGCTCTTCGATGATGTGCATGTTGTTTAGTTTGGACAAAAAAACACAAAAAAATAAAGGGCACAAAATATTATTTGTGCCCTTTATATATTTTTAAGGTAAAGCTATCAGTTTGTAATTGTTTTAAAGCGGTCTGTAGCTTTCATATTGCTACAGCATTTTTTTTCGGTAACATTTGTTTGAGAAATTTTCTCTGTGGCTTTACATTTGGTAGCTATTGAACATTCCTTTGACTCATTTTTGCAACCAGCTTCTTTTTGATTTACATAGCATTGCTCTGTTTTGTAAGAAGTAGCTCCGGTTGCAATTTGCGATGATTCTGAAACAGCTATATAAGGAGCAATCACCAAAGAAACAATAGACATCAATTTAATTAAAATATTCATTGACGGGCCAGAAGTGTCTTTAAAAGGATCGCCCACAGTATCTCCGGTTACAGAGGCTTTATGTGGCTCAGATTTTTTGTAATGAGTTTCACCATTGATAACAACACCTTTTTCAAAAGATTTTTTAGCATTATCCCAGGCGCCACCAGCATTAGACTGGAAAATTCCCATCAATACACCAGAAACTGTAACGCCTGCCAGCAAACCGCCCAATACTTCAGGGCCAAAAATAAAACCTACAATTACTGGGGTAATTAATGCAATTGCGCCAGGCAACATCATTTCCCTGATAGACGCTTTGGTAGAAATATCTACACATTTTTCATATTCTGGTTTTGCTTTATACTCCATAATTCCAGGAATTTCACGGAATTGGCGACGAACTTCCTGTACCATATCCATGGCTGCTTTGCCAACTGCCTGAATACACAAAGCAGAAAATATAAAAGGAATCATTCCCCCAACAAAAAGTCCGGCAAGTACTGGTGCTTTATAAATGTCGATAGCATCGATCCCTGCAATTCCTACGAAAGCCGCAAATAAAGCAAGAGAAGTTAATGCTGCAGAAGCAATGGCAAATCCTTTTCCGGTTGCTGCTGTTGTATTGCCTACAGCATCCAGATTGTCTGTACGCTCGCGTACTTCTGGTGGTAACTGGCTCATTTCAGCAATTCCGCCTGCGTTATCTGCAATTGGACCAAATGCATCTATAGCTAACTGCATAGCGGTTGTGGCCATCATACCGGCTGCAGCTATGGCAACCCCGTATAAACCTGCAAAATGGTAAGATGCCATAATTCCACCTGCTAGAACCAGGATTGGGATTACGGTAGATTTCATGCCAACCGATAGTCCGGCTATAATATTAGTAGCGTGTCCGGTTGAAGATTGCTGAACGATAGAATTTACAGGAGATTTACCCATAGCAGTGTAATATTCTGTAACGATGCTCATTATTGTACCAACCAATAAACCCACTATAATAGCGTAAAATACGTTGATGTTTGAAAATTCGTAGCCTCTTAATACCAATGTATCAGGAAGCATCCAGGTTACAATAAAGAAAGACGCAATTCCGGTAAAAATAATAGAAGACCAGTTACCTAAGTTAAGTGCGTTTTGAACGTTTGATTTTTCGTCTTTAATAGTCACAAACCAGGTTCCTATAATGGAGAAGATAATTCCTAATCCACAAATAATCATCGGTAATAGGATAGGAGACATGCCTCCAAAATTATCAGTAACTGTAATTTCTTGGCCCAGTACCATAGTGGCCAGAATAGTTGCCACATAAGAGCCAAAAAGATCTGCTCCCATACCGGCAACGTCTCCTACGTTGTCGCCAACGTTATCTGCAATAGTAGCGGGGTTTCTCACATCATCTTCAGGGATACCGGCTTCTACTTTTCCTACCAAATCGGCTCCAACATCTGCTGCTTTGGTATAGATACCTCCGCCAACGCGGGCAAAAAGCGCAATAGATTCGGCACCCAATGAGAAGCCTGTTAATACCTCAATAGAAGTTTTTATAGTGTTAGCTCCTAAATCTGAGAAGATGGCAAGGAAAACGATGAACAAGCCTCCGAGACCTAAAACAGCCAATCCGGCAACGCCAAGTCCCATTACTGTTCCGCCAGCAAAAGATACTTTTAAAGCTTGTTTTAAACTTGTTCTGGCAGCTTGTGTAGTTCTTACGTTTGCTTTAGTAGCTACGTTCATTCCAATGTATCCTGCCGTAGCAGAGAAAACAGCGCCTATAACAAAGGCAATTGAAATTATCCAGCTGGAATGAATTTCTCTGCCATTAATTTCGTGAATACTTCCCGAATAAGCCAAAAGAGCAGCGGCAAAAAGCACAAAAATGCTTAGTACTTTCCACTCTGCTTTAAGAAAAGCCATTGCACCATCGGCAATATAGCCTGCGAGTTCAGTCATCTTGGGGTCTCCAGCTTCTTGTTTTGAAACCCAGATTGATTTTGAAATCATCACTAAAATGCCTATTAAACCCAGCATTGGAATGATGTAAATAAGATTAGTTTCTAAGAAATCCATAAAATTAGTTAAATGTTAAGCTTGATTTGGATATTATAAAGTGCTTCAAATTATAGAAAGGAATTGTGAAATGCAATAGCCAATATAATTATTTTGTGTGATATCTGGCAGGGAAAGACAATCTGATGCAAAAATGACGGGATAATTCTTTTATTATCTTAATTTTGCGAGCTAAAAATTCAGAAGGGAACTCATGGCTAAAAATGTAAAAGTTGGGTTAGTACAAATGAGCTGTACTGCCAGCAAAGAAGAAAACTTGCAAAAAGCTATAGAAGGCATAAAAGCTGCAGCTGCAAAAGGTGCTCAGATTGTGTGTCTGCAAGAACTTTTTACATCACTATATTTCTGCGATGTAGAGGATTACGATAATTTTGAGCTGGCAGAGGCTATTCCGGGAGCTTCAACAGATGCTCTTCAAACGGTAGCTAAAGAGTTAGGCGTTGTTATTATCGCTTCTTTGTTTGAAAAAAGAGCAGAAGGCTTATACCATAATACAACAGCGGTTTTAGATGCAGACGGAAGTTATTTAGGTAAATATCGCAAAATGCATATTCCTGATGATCCGGCTTATTACGAGAAATTTTATTTTACTCCGGGAGATTTGGGATACAAAGTTTTCAAAACCAAATTTGCTACAATAGGTATTCTAATCTGTTGGGATCAATGGTATCCGGAAGCATCTCGCATAACTGCTTTAATGGGGGCTGAGATTTTATTCTACCCAACTGCCATTGGTTGGGCTACAGACCAGGATGAAGAAACAAATACCGACCAATATAATGCTTGGCAAACCATTCAGCGCTCTCATGCAGTTGCCAATGGTGTTCCGGTAGTGAGCGTTAACCGCGTAGGGTTTGAGCAAGATGGCGCAATGAAATTCTGGGGTGGTAGCTTTGTAGCAAACGCACAAGGCAAATTACTTTATCTGGCTTCTCATGATAACGAGGAAACCGAAGTGGTAGATTTAGACCTTACTCAATCTGACTTTTTTAGGAAGCACTGGCCGTTCTTAAGAGACAGAAGGATTGATTCTTATCAGCCGATAACCAAAAGATTTATTGACGAGGATTAATTAATAATTTTATAGTTAGGATACTCTGGTGAGCAATATAGATTTTACACAAACGCCTAAATCTTTGGGATATAAATTCCCTGCAGAATGGGCAAAACATGAAGCTACGTGGTTAAGCTGGCCGCATAAAGAGGCAAGCTGGCCGGGTAAGATAGATACCATTTATAAGCCTTATGCCGAATTTATTAAGTATCTGGCTTTAACCGAGAAAGTTAGGATAAACGTACGTGACGAGGCTTTGAAAAATTTTGCTTTAAAGCATATTGCGGAAGCTGGTGCAGATTTATCTAAAATAGAGTTTTTCTTCCATCCAACAAATGATGCCTGGTGCCGTGATCATGGACCGGCATTTTTGGTAAACCCCAATGCAGCGCATAAAAAAGTAATTGTTGACTGGGGTTTTAACGCCTGGGGTGGGAAATATCCTCCTTTTGATTTGGATGATGTTATCCCAACTAAAATAGGGGCGCACTTCAACGTTCCGGTTTTTCATCCGGGTATTATTATGGAAGGTGGCGCTGTTGAGTTCAATGGTGCAGGTACGATTTTGACTTCCAGAAGTTGTTTGCTAAATGAAAATAGAAATCCGCATTTAAACCAGGAGCAAATAGAGCGATACCTAAGAGATTTTTACGGACAAGAACAAATTCTTTGGGTGAGCGATGGTATTGTTGGCGATGATACCGACGGACATATTGATGATACGGTACGCTTTGTAAATGAAGATACTGTATTGACTGTGGTTGAAGAAAATAAAAACGACGAGAACTACGAACTGCTGCAAACCAATTTAAAAGAGCTTAAAGAAATGAGGCTTTTAAATGGCAAACAATTGAACGTGGTGGAGCTTCCAATGCCAGATCCGGTGATTTATGATGATTGCCGTTTGCCTGCGTCTTATGCCAATTATTACATCAGCAACGGACATGTTATTGTGCCAACTTATAGATGTGATAAAGATCAAAAAGCTATAGATATTATTGCTGCTTACCATCCGGATAGGGAAGTGGTAGGAATAGATTCAACAGATATTATATGGGGATTGGGTAGTTTCCATTGTTTGAGCCAACAAGAACCGGCTGTTTAATTGTTAATTGATTTGGACTTCACTAGCTTGCACAAGCTAGTGAAGTTTTGTTAAACTATTTCTGCAACTACAAAGGTACTTCCGCCAATAAATATTAAGTCCTCTTTTAAAGCCTCAGATTTGGCATGCTCTAAAGCCGCTTGCACACTTGAATAGTAATTCCCTTTTAAACCAAATTCCACAGCTTCTGCTTGTAATTCTTTGGCTTCTTTTGCCCGTTCTATAGCCGGAGCGCAGAAATAATAAATAGCTTCTTTAGGTAAAAGCGATAAAACTTTAGAAATGTCTTTATCTTTTACCATTCCAATTACAAAATGCAGTTGACGGTAAGGTGTTGAAACAATGTTCTTTAATACTTCTTTAATGCCATCTTCATTATGTCCGGTATCACAAATAGTTAGCGGCTCTTTTTGTAAAACCTGCCACCTTCCCAATAATCCGGTAAGGGCTTTAACATTTGCTAAAGCTATTTTTAAATGTTCATCTGTAATGCTAAAACCTTTTTTCCTAATTTCTTCAACTGTTGCAACGGTTGTTTTAACGTTTTTGAGCTGATAGGTTCCGGTTAAATCTAAGTCTAAATGAAGATGATAATGAGTATCAGATAGCTGGATTTTTACCAAATCAGAATCTCTGTCTATAGCCTCTGTTTCAAAATCATCTTGCGCAAAGCGGATAGGAGCGTTTTCTAGTTTTGCTTTAGCCAAAAAAACAGCTTTAGTTTCTTCTATATATTCTCCAATAACAATGGGCGTATTTTTTTTAATGATTCCGGCTTTTTCAAATGCTATTTTTCCCAGTGTATCTCCCAAAATGTTCACATGGTCAAACCCGATGTTGGTGATAACAGAAACTTCCGGAGAGATAACGTTAGTAGAATCCAAACGGCCACCTAAACCTACTTCAATAATTGCAATATCAACTTCATGTTTAGCAAAATGCTGAAAAGCTATGGCGACGGTTACCTCAAAAAAAGACGGAGAAATTTCTTCTATATTTTTCTGGTTTCGTTCAACAAAATCTACAACTTCACTCTCAGAAATCATTTCACCATTAATCTTAATTCTTTCTCTAAAATCTTTAAGATGGGGAGATGTATATAATCCGGTTTTATAGCCGGCAGTTTGTAAAATGGCAGCCAGCATATGCGATGTGGAGCCTTTTCCATTGGTACCTCCAACATGAATAGACTTAAATTTCTGATGCGGATTATCCAGCACATTACAAAATGCCAGAGTATTAGTTAAATCCTTTTTTATAGCAGAAGAACCAACTCTAGTAAACATAGGGAGTTTAGCATAGAGATAGTCTAATGTCTGCTGGTAAGTCATGTTTTTCGATATAAGATTGAGATGTGAGAATTGAGATTTGCAAGTTTATTAGTAAACTGACCTTAGTCTTCCCTGTGGTTAAAAATCTAAAATCGTAAACCGTAAATCTAAAGTTTTTATCCTACTTCACCTTAAAATTAAAAGTAATATAACCAATTTGAGTGTCCGGCGCAGAATCTAAGGTGTTAAACCTGGAGCCTAAAGCAGCGCTCTCACATTTATCCCATAAATCGCGATCGGGTAGGGTGGTACCTCTGGCGCCAGCCTTTGCCGCAATCACGTTCCCATTCTTATCTACTCTTATTTCAACCACCACTTTTCCAGATTTCTGTCCATCATCTTTAATAATTGGCGTAGTAACAAATCTTCTGCTGGCAATAGAAAGCGCCACACCACCGGTTCCAGAACCCGTACCATCGTAATTATTCGCTAATGGGTCTCCTAAAGGTTTTCCCTGGTTTCCGGCTTCGTCACCAGTTCCATCGCCAGAACCAGTTCCCTGGCTCTTTTTGCCTTTATATAAAGCATTTTGATTGACGGTAGGTTTGCTTTCTTTAACTTCTTTATCTTGAGTAGGAGTTGTGTTGGTAGTTGCTGTTTTTGTTTTTACAGCCGGGGCATCCTGGAAATCTTGTGTAACTACATCACTTTCCGCAATTTTATCATTAGACGGAGACGGCGTAACCTCTGTATTTGGGTTAATTTTATCAGGAACAGTCAGATTAGCGTTTGGGTCAGAAGAAACTTCTTCTACGCTCATATAATCATCACCCATTCCAACGTCGGAAGTGCCATAATTTACAATAATTCCACCTGTGCCTATCTCCTCTAAAGGCTCTGCCCGGTTAATAATGTAAAATATACTTAATATTAAAAAGCCAGCCACTAAACCAATAGAGATAGCTATTGCTTTAGGGTAATTATTGTCAGGGCTAGATTTTAATATCTCAATCATTTTTTACTCTCTGTAGCTAAAACCAGTTTTACTCTCAATCTGTTTGCTATATCCGTAAGGTTCACAATATTTTCTATAGCAATTGTTCTGTCTGCATATAAAATAATAGTCAACTCTGGATTAGCCTGCTGGTAAGGCAATATTTTTTGTTCCAATGCTTCAAACGGAACCTTTTCTTTCTCAACGTAATATTCCAGTTCTTTGGTTATAGATACGTTAATTGTTTTCTGTGGAACTGCTTGTCCTGAACTGGAACGCGGCAAAAATAACTTTACAACGTTTGGATTTACAACAGCCGACGCTAACAAAAAGAAAAGCAGTAAGAAGAACATGATGTCGTTTAACGCATCGGTATGAACCCTTACGTGTGGCCTTTGTCTTTTTCTAAAATTCATCTTATCGTCCTGGTTCTTCTAGTAAATCAATAAATTCAATAGAGTCGGTTTCCATTTTAAGGATAACTTTGTCAATCATCATGGTAAGGATGTTGTAAAAAACATAAGCAACAATACCGATAATTAAACCTGTTGCAGATGAAATCATTTTTACATACAGTCCACCAGATATAGTTCCAATTTCTATAATACCTTTTACAGATACATCGTGGAAAATAGTAATAACTCCAATAATAGTTCCTACGAAACCAAGCATTGGCGCAATACCGGCTATAATACTTAATATAGCTACGTTTTTTTCTAGTTTGGATACTTCCAGTTTACCAACATTTTCTATGGCGCCTTCTATGTCTTTAATTGGGCGACCAATTCTTAATAGTCCTTTCTGAAGCATTCTGCCCAACGGTGTGTTGCTGCTTTTACAGATGGCTAAAGCCGAATCAAGATTACCGGTTTTTATGCTGGATCTTATTTGTAAAATCAACTGCGACTCGTCTTTGGCTGCTTTTTTAATAGTAAGATATCTTTCGAAAAATATAACAAGACCTAAAATGGCTAATAGTGCAAGCGGTATCATCACCCAGCCGCCTTTTGTGAGCAATTCAAAAAGACTTATTTCTTGTTGCGGTGCCTGCTGCATAGCTTCAATGGTGTTTGCAAATGTGTCTACGGTATCTTGTAAGAACATAATTTATATGTGTTTTTTTTAATTGTTTTACTGTTTTATTTCTATATAAACGGCTTTCGCGTTTAATTCTTTTCTAACTCTTTTTAACTCTGTCAGTGCATCTTGCTCATTGTATAAGGTAGCCACGCTGATGTGATAAAACTTAGATTTGTTGGGTTTTTCCAGCACCTTAGCGTTAATTCCGTGTTCTTTGTACTTCTGTACTTCTGCCTTGGCTTTTGTCTCTGTTTCCCACGCAGAGATGACGATTTCATAACGTATAGAGCTATGATTAGGTATAACTCGTGGCTCAACAATTACGTTAGCAGTGTCTTTAACTTTTTCTGCTTCAAAACCATGAGCTTCCAACTGAGGCAGAATATCGTTATTATAAATAGAATCTGCAATGCTTATTTCCTTGTTTTCTTCATTTTCGTCTGCCACCGTAACAGTAGGCGTTTCTGTTTTTGTATACTGCGTTTGTTGCTGCAATGTGTTCCATGCGTTTTCTAGAATGTCAGGTCTTACTAAATATAAAGTTTGCAAGCCTAGAAGAACAATAATTACAAACAAAAGAACGTAAATAAGTGTTTTTGGTTTTCTTTTTTCCTGTATATCTGTGTCTTCTTCCAGAACAGAAACGCTTAAAGCCTGTTCTGCTAACGAGAAGTTTTCTGCAAGAGGTTCTTCTGTTTTTACGGTATACAGAATTTCTGGCAAAATTTCCGTTTCTATGGGTGCAGTTGTTTCCTGCGCTTGATAAGAAATGCTTGGTAAACCAAAAAAAGAATTCACGGCCGATTCATGCTGTTCTAAAACCAGCTGTTCTCCAGTCTTTTTTAAAATGCCTACATCGCTTATAGATACTTCTCCGCTTACTGCTAAGCTGCTTTTTAAATATTTTGCATATTGTTGCAGTAAATCTTTGGCAGCAACTTCAGATATATTTTTGCTTTCGCTTAAGTAGGAGATAACCGGCGTATTTTCCTCTTCTGATACCTCATAGCTGAAAGTTATAACTTCCTGCGGTGGAAAAAACGATTTCTTTGCGACGTCAAAGTAGCCATCAATGCGTGTTTTATAAAAAGAGCCAAGACCGGGCAACGCTACCCGGCGGTTTTTT
>PJUF01000645.1_pt1 | contig 22949 bp, 21 predicted proteins | sample 1512191 | NCBI WGS metagenome assembly PJUF01 (sample SAMN08177673, study PRJNA422409) | Feces metagenome, whole genome shotgun sequencing project. | isolation source: Chicken feces (3) enriched on wood chips | host: Gallus gallus | place: USA: Madison | collected 2015-01-15 | reverse complement strand
TGATGATGGGTTTCACAATTGCGCTTCCTGTTTTCAACGCGCTAACCCCTTCAATTTCCTGCAAAGCGTCCCCCAATGATTTTCCACTGAACTGTTCAATGGTTTTTTCGTCCAGTGTATGTGCAGCAATCGTTTTTTCCTTGTCTGCCACCGAATGTTCAATTCTGGCTTCCTGAAGATATGTGATTTGCGGTTTCATTGAAATGTTCAAAACCAAATCCTGCGAAACATTTACAATGGTGTCAAAGGTTTCGTAACCTGTTACATCAAAAATAATTGTATATGATCCTTCGGGCAGGGATGTAATTAGATAATCTCCATTTACACCTGAATAATATTCGGCTTTATTTAATTGAATATGAACGTCGGGGAGTCCATTTTGGAATTCGTCGGCAATGTTTCCCGTAATTTTAAATTGCGCACCGGCGAAAATCCCCAACAGCATGGAGATTCCCACCAACAAAAATTTATGCATTTATATGATTTTTGATTGAATAAATAAATTCAGCGGGCAGAACCCTATCTAAAAATTATGCATACAATGGTGGTCCCCTTAATTTTTTATGGATTATGTATTGAGAAACAAAATGTTGATGAAGTTCAACATTAATCGTGTCATTAATTTTACTTAATAAAACCGGTACATCTAAGAATTCAATTGTCAATTCAACAGTAGGAGAGTGCGTATAATCACAAAATTCACAGTGGTTGGTGGTGGTTATATGGCCGGCGTGGTGACAATTTTCGTGCTCATGAAACTGTTGTTCTTCTATGTGCCTATGCGTGAAATGTTCAACCTGGTGAATAGATTGCGTCAATAATGCAAGCAAAAACAGGTTTGCTGTAAGTATGCGCAATATTGACTTTGAATTGTTCATCAATCAAAAGCAAATTTAGAAATTATGCTTCTATTTTCTTTAATTCTTTTAAGTTTTTATTCAACCTTCTTAAAAAGAATCCATAAATAATTAGGTAATACAAGCCGCAACAAATCAAAATAATGAGAATGAGGGCAATTGTAAAACCCCAGCCAACTCCGTTGGCGGTACTTTCTAGTTCTTCTATAGGGATTTGTTTGCCTGTAGCTTTATTTAAATAAGCATTTTTCCCCATTTGGTAATAAATAGGCGAGAGCAGCGAAACAGCAATAATAAACCAGGTAACCAAGAACCAAATGACTGTTTTCCTAAACTTAATGATATTGTTGATGAGTTCTTTTACAGAAAGGTCAGATGAAATTCTCCTATAAAAGAAATAGATGATTACTATAAATATAAGAGAACCTATCAAGCCAATCTGTGAGGCATTTTCAAAACGCCCGAGCGTCTCTTTTCCTATCAATTCTAGTGCGTCTTTGGAGTATAGGTGCTTCCCCGAAATAAGGGTCCATAATGAAAAGAAAACGCCTAGTAAGAGTTCAATTATACTAATGATAAATAGCCATTGTACCGAATTAATAGATTTCTTGTGAATCATATTAAAAATCTGGCTGCTGTCATAAGATTTTTCATCTTTTTGGAATTTCCAAAGAGATTTAAAGTCGTCCAGCTCGTTTGTTTTGTCAGTTTCGTTATTCATTATGAGTCAGGATTCATCATTTCTTTTAGTTTAGTTTTGGCCCGGTTCATTTTTACACGAGCATTTACTTCAGAGATCCCCAATGTTTCTGCAATTTCTTTATAGGGTAAATCTTCCAGATATAGTAGGACCAAAGCCCTTTCAACATCATTTAATTTTTTTACGCATATGTATAGTAACTTTAATTTTTCTTCATGTTCCTCGTCAGAATCGTTTGCCCTCAGGTTAAAAAAATTGCCATTGTCCATTGAGGTTGTATTGATGGACTTATCTTTTTTCCTAATCAATGTAATGGCCGTATTGAGTCCAACTCTGTACATCCAAGTGCTAAATTTTGATTCACCTTTAAAGGAATCAAAGGATTTCCATAACTGCAGCACTATTTCCTGGAACAAATCTTCATGTGCTTCCGGCGTATCACAATAAATACGGCAAACCTTATGGATTATCCCCTGATTGGTTTCTATTAAGTGAGTAAATTCTGATTCTTTGGATTTCACAATTGCTACTACAGTATGAGTAAACAAAAATAGTGGAGTTGTTACAATTTTCAGCAAAAAAGTAAGGGTTATTAATCAAATATCCCTAAAAATGAAGAAACCCTCGTCCATAAAGAACGAGGGTATTCCCCCTAACCAACTTAAACCTAATGAAAATAGTATTTTTGCTATTTCCGAGCCAAAGATATAATAAAATTTATTTTCAAAAAAATTTTATTGAATTATTTTCCTAAAAAACTGTCTTTTTTTAAGATTGGTTGATTTTCATAGCCTGATTGGGGGTGATCTTGGCAATAAGATAGGAGGGAAGAAGTAAAACGACAGCTGAAACAAGAACAGCTGAAACATTTAAAATCAAAATTTGTACAAAATCTAAGTAAACCGGTGCAACAGACAAATAATAATTTTCCGCCGGGAGTTTGATGACTTTAAAATACTTCTGAACTAAGAGCAACCCGAGTCCCAATGAGTTTCCTATAATTAGCCCCGGAATCATGATAAATATGGCATAATTGATAAAGATCCGCCGTATTTTCCAATTTGTAGCGCCCAGTATTTTTAACAATCCAATTGAATGTGTTCGTTCTAAAATCAAAATAAGCAAAACCATGATCATATTGATGATCACTACAACCATCATAATAAATAATACCACAAAAATATTGGTATCAAAAATCGCAATCCAATCATTAATTTGGCTAAAAGAGGTTGTGGCCGACTGGGCATAAAGCTGAAAACCAATGTTGTCATTTACTTTATTGGTAATTTCATCCAGTTTTTCTATATCATTAGTAAATAACTCAAAACCGCCAACGGTTTCCTTGTCCCACTTGTTCAATCTTTGAACCTGTTTAATGTCACCAATAATATATATGTCGTCAAAATCCTTGATGTCTGTACTGAAAAGTCCCGAAATTTTGAACCTTCTGTAAATCGGCTTGCCCGAGTCTTGTATAAAATAAGCAACAAAACTGCTGTCTATATCTAAATGAAGTTCATTTGCGATTTTTTGCGGAATGGCAACTTCATTCGAAAGCTTTTGTTCTAAAATTTTTGGGAAATTACCTTTTAGAATATACGGTTGAAATCTCTCTATATCATAATCAGTTCCAACCCCTTTCAATACAACACCGCTAAAATTGTCCGCCGTCCTTATGATGCAACTTTTGGTAGCAATCGCCTGAACATGGATTATTTCCGGGACGGTTTTAAATTTTGGATAAAATGATTGGTTCAGGGCCACAGAATCAGAATTGAAAGAAAGATTACTGTTATATGGCTTTACGGTAATATGCCCGTTAAAATCGGCTAATTTTTGCTTAATACCTTTTCTGGCTCCAATTCCGGTTGAAAGCGTAATCAATGCAACCATAATCCCAATGGCTACGGCCATTTGCCCAATCCGTATAATGGTAGTAGAAAGGTTATTTTTATTACTTTTACCGAACGCTATTTTTTTAGCAAACCACCAGGTGAAATTCAAAATAAATTAAATTTTAAGCTATGATTCAAAAACTTTTCAAATATACACTAATTACCCTATTTCTGGTTTCAAATCAAATTTCATTTGCGCAAAATGATGATTACGACAGAATATATATGGGGGCTGAAAATCCTGAATTGTACCTTACCCTGATTTTTAACAAAAGAGTAGGGGTGGTTACCAATCAAACTGCTATGATATTTAAAGGAACACAACTATTTTCCACCAGTTCCAAAAAACTTGAAAAAGACGTACACCTTGTAGATTTTCTGGTTGAAAAGAAAATTGATGTAAAAAAAATATTTTCTCCAGAGCACGGTTTTCGGGGCGAGGCAGATGCAGGTGAAACGGTGAAATCCGGGAAAGATGTAAAAACAGGACTGCCCATTATTTCCTTGTACGGAAATAATAAAAAACCAACAAAAGAGCAATTGTCTGACATTGACGTGATTTTATTTGATATTCAGGATGTGGGCGCCAGATTTTACACATACATTTCCACACTTCATTATATAATGGAAGCCGCAGCCGAAAATGGAAAGAAAGTAATTCTGCTGGACAGGCCTAATCCAAACGGACATTATGTTGACGGACCCGTTTTAAAAAAGGGATTTGAATCTTTTGTGGGAATGCATCCTGTTCCTGTTGTACATGGAATGACAATAGGTGAATATGCCAAGATGATCAATGGAGAAGGCTGGTTAAAAAATAGTATGAAATGTGATTTAACCGTAATTCCTTTAAAAAATTATACCCACCGGCGGCATTATGTTTTACCCATTAAACCTTCTCCTAATTTACCTAATGATAAATCAATAAACCTGTATCCAAGTACCTGTTTTTTTGAAGCCTTTAATGGGAGCGAAGGCCGTGGTACAGATAAACCGTTCCAGGTTTACGGTTCTCCATATTTAAAAAATATGCCGTATGAATTTATACCGGAACCCAATGTCGGAGCAAAAAATCCGAGATTCAAAGGACAGGTTTGTTATGGTGAAGACTTGACAAATACCCCGTTTTTGTCTGAAATTAATCTCGAATGGCTGATCAATGCTTATCAAAATTATGAAGGAAAAGAAGCGTTTTTTATAAAGAATTCCGGGGAATTCTGGATTGATAAATTAGCCGGGACAGATGAGTTAAGAAAGCAAATTGAAAAAGGATTACCGGCCGACGAAATCAAAGAAAGCTGGCAGTCCGATTTGGAGAAATTCAAACAAGTAAGAAGTAAATATTTGATTTACAATTAAACTTTAAATAATCTTTATAAATATTTAATAATTAGCTATATAGAATTAAAATACAAAAATATAATTTTTGATTTGGACGGAACTTTGTGGGATTCAAGAGCTTCTATTATAGAAAACTGGAATGAAGTTATGCGTCGATATAATCTTTTGGAAAAACCTTTGCTGCCAGACAATATGATTCCTTATATGGGATTACTGGCAACCGATGTGCTCAAAGAATTATGCCCAGGAATTTCTGAAGAAACCTTAAACGAAGTTTTGAATGAAATAGTAAAAAATGAAGCAAAGTTAATTCGAAGACATGGTGGAATCTTGTATGAAAAGGTACAGGAAACATTGACAAACCTTTCCCAAAATCATGAATTATATATAGTAAGCAACGCTCAGAACGGATATATTGAAGCATTTCTTGATTATTATGGATTTCATAATTTGTTCAAAGACTTTGAGTCGCATGGTAGAACAAAAAAGGATAAGGCAGATAACATCCGGCTGATTTTAAACCGGAATAAATTGAATCCGGCAGAAACCGTTTATGTGGGGGATACACAAACAGATTATGATTCAGCTGTAAAAAATAATCTTGATTTTATTTTCTGCAATTATGGATTTGGAGAAATCACAGAAAGTGCTGAAAACCATACTATAAATCATTTCTATGAATTGATTGAACCTTAAGAAAACAAATGAAAGAATGTTAGAATATATGTTAAATTTAGGATAACGAGAGAAACTTTTTTCTCAAATTTAATATTTAGTAAATTCAAATAATTTAAATGAATCCGACATTAACCACAAATCCCGAATCTGCATTCAGTAAATTAGTGGAGCTCCTTGAGAAAATGGGAGACCCATTGTTTATAATTGGCAAAACCCCAATTACTTTTGCATCCATTCTTACCTGTATTGGGCTTATCATTATTTCCATCATTATTTCTATATTTTTAAGAAAGATTCTGACCAAGAGGTCTACCAACAAAGAAATATTGAAGTAGGAACCCAACACGCACTCAATCGTTTATTGCACTATATAATTGTAGGGTTAGGCGTCTTTCTGGCCGTTGATAATCTCGGTGTCTCTCTGACAGCGCTTGCTGCTGTGGGAGGCGTATTGCTGGTCGGAATTGGATTTGGATTACAAGATTTGGCTAAAAACTTCATCAGCGGTGTGATTTTGCTTTTAGAACGCCCCGTAAGAAAAGGAGATTATATTGAAGTAGAAGGCGTTCAAGGTACCGTTCAGGATATAAATTTACGGGCAACCGTGATTAATACGTACGATGATGTGGAAATTTTGATTCCCAATGGAAAACTCATTAACAGTGTAGTAGTAAACCGGATTTATAAACAAAAATTTTACCGGATTAGGATTAACGTAGGTGTTGCATATGGCTCTGATACTGAATTGGTAAGAGATACTTTGATAAGTGTTGCCAAAGCCCACCCGGACATTCTGGAAAAACCGGCTCCGATTGTCTTTTTTGAAAAATACGGTGAGTCGGTTCTTAATTTCCGTTTAATGGGCTGGTTAGATGATGCGCGTTTAGAACCAAGAGTTCGCAGTGATTTACATTTTGGTGTTGACAAGGCTTTCCGGGAAGCGAATATAAAAATGGATTTCCCACAACTGGAATTACATTTACGTGAAGGCTGGGAAAAATTACAGAAAAATTGATATAGTAAAATTAAGTAATATATTTTTCCTATAATTTATATTATGTTAAATAGAATTATTTAAACCCCTTATTCATTTTTAATGAATATCAATAAATCCCCCTCCCTGTATTGAATTTCTATCAAATTACTGGTTCCTTTGTTTCTGGTTCCCACACGATGTTTTAAATCCAAATCTTCATCATGCAATGCATACTTTAGTCCTTGTGTCGTAATCCCTTTGGCTACCGGAAACGGATACAACGAAATAATTCTGTCTTTATAATCTTCAAGCACGGTCTTTTTCTCTGCAAAAAAATAATAGCTAAAATCATCAAAAAACATTAGCATTAATTTATCTTTATACTTAATTCCGGTAGTAAGATTTCCCAAAAAATGATCATGTTCCATTCCGCTGCTTCCATATACATATACTTCTTTATGATTGCGTTCTTGAATAATCATCAAAGCTTTTTCAAAATCCGTGAAATTTTGATCCGGGGTGATCATAATTTCAATGCCTTCAGGAATTTCTTCAGTAGAAATGGAATCAAAATCACCGCTTACAACATCTGGAACAATATTGTGCTTTTTTAAATACCTATAAGCTCCATCTGTACAAAATATTTTTTCAAATTGCATTAAATCAGGTATTTTTTCGGGCGCCTGACCATTTAAAAAAAGTGCAACCTTACTCATTTGGAAGCCATTTTATTTCCTCATGCCCTGCATTATGCGCTATTTTTCTTGCCAAAACAAATAAATAATCAGAGAGCCGGTTCAAATATATGAGCAAATCATCTCTGGTTTCTTCAACAGATTTTAATGAAACCGTTATTCTTTCTGCTCTCCTGCAGATACATCTGCACAAATGCGCATGAGAAGCTCCCATATTTCCTCCTGGCAAAATAAAATGTGTCAACGGTGGAAGACTATCCTCCATTTCATCAATCCAATTTTCAAGCAATTCTATATCGGCCGTTTCAACTACTTTGGGTAATCTTGACTTACCATTGGCCAAAAATAGTTTTTCTGCCGGGGTGGCAAGCTCCGCCCCTACATGAAACAAATTCTTCTGAACCTGAATCAATTGCACATTATAAATAGATTCAATTTGAGAACTTCTAATCAGCCCGATTGCCGAATTTAACTCGTCAACCGTTCCATAGGCATCTATTCTAATGTTGTCTTTTGAAACTTTAACTCCGCCATATAAAGAGGTAATCCCCTTATCCCCTGTTTTGGTATATACTTTCATTTTTTTTCTTAATTTTTCAAAGATATTTAAATTTCTACATAAATTTTTAATCAGTGGACTATTGTTTTTATATCATTTATAACATATAATGAAAAAATTGGTTTAATTTTTGTTAATGAGATAAAATAATTTTTTTGCCTTACCGAAACAGCAAAAAATTTTACGCGAGTTATATTGGTTTATTATTAAATAATGATTAATCTTGAAAAAAAATTCAGGTTAACAGTCGGATTATTTAATAGAAAATTATAGATTCGCAAACTTGTAAATAAAAATTAGTGATAATTAAAAATTAAAAATGGAAATGGAAACAAACGAAACTGTTATTGAGTCAAGAAAGTCTTCAAAGAGAGGAGGTCTTAATGCGCCGATTACAATTTTAGTCTTAATCGCGATTGGTATTTGTATATATATGTTTGTTTTGGGTAATCCAAACAACTTTATAGATGCAGAAAAACATGAACCAAAGGAAGGTAATTTTATGGGTATTATCTACATGGGAGGAATCATCGTTCCTATCCTAATTTCATTCTTCTTAATGGTGATTGTGTTTACAATTGACCGTATAATCGCGTTAAGTAAAGCAGCCGGAAAAGGAAATGTTTCTAAATTTGTTGATAACATCCGCGAATTGGTGGACAGAAACAAAATCAACGAAGCATTAGAATTATGTGACCAACAAAAAGGTTCTGTAGGAAATGTGGTAAAAGAAGGTTTGACAACTTATAAAGCCTTAGAAAGCGACAGCACTATGAACAAAGAGCAGAAGTTAATTGAGTTAAATAAAACTTTGGAAGAAGCTTCTACACTTGAAATGCCTACTTTGGAGAAAAACACGGCAATTCTTTCAACCATTGCATCTGTTGGTACATTGGTAGCGTTGATGGGAACCGTAATCGGGATGATCAAAGCATTCTTTGCTTTAGGTGCCGGTGGAGGTGCTCCAGATGCTGCTCAGTTATCAAAAGGTATTGCAGAGGCTTTGATTAATACAGCGTTGGGTATTGGTTCTTCTGCTTTGGCGATCATTGCATACAACTTCATTACAAGTAAAATTGATGATATTGTATTCAAAATTGAAGAAGTAGGAATGAGCATCCAACAATCGTTTGGCGCTCACCATTAATTCATTTTTTTGATTTACTTACGGAGAAGCTCCGTATTTTAAAAAAGTATAATTATAATAAAAATGAAAAATGGCAAAAGTTAAACCAAAAAGACAAGGGGTCCATTTTGACCTGACAGCGATGAGTGATGTGGCTTGGTTATTGCTTACATTCTTCATCCTGACTACCCAGTTCAAAAAACCCGACATTATTGAAATCAAAACGCCAAGCTCTATTGCGGAAACAAAATTACAAGACGGGGATTTGATGAGAATCACCATTAGTAATGACGGTCGTTATTTGTTTAGCATTGTGGATGACAGAAATAAAATTCCTGTATTGGAAAGAATGGGACAGAAATATGGCATTACTTTTACTGACAAAGAAAAAAGTACATTTTTAGGATTGTCCGATGTGCCTGTTTCTATTTTATCCTTGAAGCAATACCTAAATTTAGATAAAGCAAACCAGGAGAGAAATATAACAGGGGTTCCGTTAGATAGCACCAACTTTCAATTGATAGACTGGGTGACTACAACACTGGATTATGATGATAGAGTAAAATTGGCGATTAGAGGAGATGTGAAAGCACAATATCCTGAGTTCAAAGAGCTGATCAAACAATTGGTAGAAAAGGACATTAACAAATTTCAGTTAATTACTAATTCAGAAGCAAAACCAAAATAATCATGGCACAGATAGAAGAAAAACAGAGTAATGACGGCGGCAAAGTCCGCGTGAAAAAAGCCTCCACCCGGGTGGATATGGCACCCATGGTGGATTTAGGTTTCTTGCTGATTACTTTCTTTATGTTTACTACTACATTTAGTAAACCCAATACTATGAGTTTGAATATGCCTCCGAAAATTGATAAGGATGTGAAAGTAGAAACTCCTGAAATTGATTTAACTAACTCAATATCCATTATATTGGGAGGAGATGACAGAATATTTTGGCATCAGCAGGACAAAACAACTCTTACTCCCGATCAGTTGAAAGAAACTGATTATTCAAAAGATGGTTTAAGAAAAGAAATCTTATTAGCAAAAGATAGAGCTAGAAAACCGGAACTTTTTACCGTTATCATCAAACCTACAGATGATTCAACGTATGAAAACCTGGTTAATACATTGGATGAAATGGAAATTACAGAGTCCGGTAAATACGGAATTGTAGATGTTTCAGACGATGAAGTGAAAGTGTATAGAGAAAAAAGTGGGATAACAGAATCCAGTAACCCTTAAAATTTAAAGTTATGTCAGAACAGAAGTACAAATCTATGGATGACCTCGTATTCGAGAACAGAAATAAAGAATACGGTGCTTATGACTTGAGGATGAAGGAAAATTCCACCTTGTTAAAAGCTTTTTTAATCGGAACCATATCTTGTTTGGTTATAGTGGGATTTGCTTTGTCTTATAACACCATCTTTCAAAAACAAGAAGATGTTGAAACCGTGGTAGACATCACCCTTACAGATGTTGAGCAGCCTGAAGAAATTATAGAAGACGAGCCACCACCACCACCGGAACCTGAAGAGCCGGAGCCGGAGCCGGAAGTTGCTACTGTAAAAGTAGTAATGCCGGAACCTAAACCCGAGCCTAAAAAGGAAGAAACTGTTCCAGAGGTAAAGGAAATGGATAACAAACTTTTAGGTTTGGAAAATAAAGAAGGTGAAGAGTCTACTTCTATTAAGAGCAAGCCTCAGCCAGAAAAGCCGGCTGAAGGAACAGGTAAGCCAGCACCGGTCGGTAACTTTACCGCCCGTCAGGTATCTGAAATGGCTGTTTATCCTGGTTGTGAGAAATTCAAAGGCGATAAAACAAAATTACAAAAATGCCTTTCAGATAAGTTAAGTTCTGAATTAGGAGACCAGCTTTCAGATTTCGCAGATGTATTGAACGACCGTGGAGAAACTTCTGCTGTTGCAAAATTACAATTCGTGATTGACAAGTCCGGAAGAATCATTCAGGTACAACCCATGAAAGGGGGCAGCGTTGAATTAGGGAAAGAATCAGAAAAAGCTTTACAAAGGATTGCTTCACGTTTAGCAAGCCGAGGCAAAAACATTCAACCCGCAAAATTAGAAGATGGCTCACCGGTAAACCTTGTATTCCAACTACCGGTTAGGTATCAGATTCAAAATTAAGTACATTCCATTCTATAATAAAAGAGAGGCAGTTAGCCTCTCTTTTTAATTTTATACTGTTTTATATAATGGGCATAAAATAAAAAAGCGAAACTAAATGATAGTTTCGCTTTTCAGTGACCCGGCTGGGGCTCGAACCCAGGACCCCAACATTAAAAGTGTTGTGCTCTACCAACTGAGCTACCGAGTCATTTTCCATTAACCGCTGTTGTAACGGTAACGGGGTGCAAATATAGAAATAACTATTAAAATCCAAAATCATTTTTAACTTTTTTTTACCCGTTTTTTGTCATGCTTTATTTAATGTATTGATAATAAGTTTTTTTGCAAATTTGTAGTATTAATTTTTCATATGAATATTTCTCTTATTGGGTATATGGGCAGTGGGAAATCCACGATTGGTAAACGTTTGGCAGAAGAATTGAATTTAAATTTTATTGATTTAGATGAATTCATTGAACAAGAAAACAATCAATCCATTTCCAGTATTTTTACCCAACACGGTGAAATCAAATTCAGAAAAATGGAAAGGAACGCATTAGCCGATATTCTTAACTTAAATTCTAATGCCGTTATATCATTAGGTGGCGGAACACCTGTGTATTATAACAATATTGAACTCATCAATGAAAAATCATTTTCCATATATCTTCGTCTCTCAATTAAGGATATAATAAACAGGTTAAACCATGAAAAGCAGAAGCGTCCTTTAATTGCACATTTAAACCATGAACAATTACCGGAATTTATCGCCAAGCATCTGTTTGAAAGAAGAAGCTTTTACGAGCAGGCTTATTTGACTGTTGATGTAAAAGATAAATCTGTGGAAGAAATTGTTTCAGAAATTATTCAGGCTCTTCCTCCCCTGTAATAAATTCATCCAAGTCCCGTCTGTCTTTTTTTGTGGGTCTCCCCTCGCCTTTTTCGCGATAATAATCCTGCTCCATCCTTCTCACTTCTAATTTGTCCAATTCTTCTTTTGGGGTCTTGTCCACAATGTGCAAGCTCACAAGCTTGGCTCCTATCCTGCTTTTAGGTAATTGTAAAATTTCAAACTGATAATCGATTTGGTCTTTTCTAACCGTAATCCGGTCAGATGAGTTCACTTCCCGAGAAGATTTCGCAACTTCACCATTGACTTTCACTCTGTTTTTTTTAACTGCTTCTGCCGCCAAACTTCTGGTTTTAAAGTAGCGCACGCACCATAGGAATTTATCTAAACGCATTGTTAAATTTGTTCTTCGGAATTTAATTTTTGTAAATTCGCAATTTAAACAGAAAATTTATGATGAAAAAATGGGGAATTGCCATTATTGCTTTTGGTCTAATATTTACGGCCTGTAAAAATGATGATGATGCCGACGAGCTTCCGCAGGAAGAACAAAACCAAGTCGACGATGATGCCATAGTGGAATATCTTCAGGATCACTATTTTTCTCCCGACAGAGGGGTGATAAAACAATTTGATGAAGACGATGAGGAGGATGATGAATATGCGCCTCTGAGAGACAATGCAACCAAGCTACCGTCAGGTGTTTGGGTTGTAAAAAGACCGGGTGTAATTGCCGAAGGCCCGGTGGCTGACAACAATGCGCAGGATAGTATTTTAATTTCTTATGTTTCCACCTTCTTCAAAGCTACTTATGAAGATTTGGCTGAAGGAGAAAAACCTTATTCAGTATATAGTAATACATTCTTGTCAACCATTAACAGTACAGGGAGCCCTGCCTGGGATCCCGTGTTCTATTTTGTTCACCTTACAGACGCTCAGGTTGAAAACGGCATTCCGTTAAATGGTTATGTAATTGAAGGATTTACCGAAGGACTGAAAGAGTTTCATTCTACAAATACAACCGGCGCAGACTTATACAATTTTCAAGGAGCCATCATTGTTCCATCGAGAATGGCTTATGGAAGAGATTTTGATTATTTGAGCGGAACCCCCAGCTATTCCTACAGGGACTTTAGTTTTGTATTCAATTTTGAATTACACAAAGTAATTGACAGAAATACCAATTAAAATAATTACTTACAAAAACAAGAAGTGTAAATGGCAAAAGTTATTTACACTTTTTTTATTTGCTAAATTTGTTCCCGACAATGGGAACAACAATGATATACAAAATCAGCCAGAACTTTGAAGAATCTTTTGGGACTGCCACTCCAAATTTACTCGTGGCGGTAAGTGGTGGGATTGACAGTATGGTGCTTTGTGATATATTGCTGAAAGCCAATAAAAAATTCTCTGTCGCTCATTGTAATTTTCAACTCAGAGGAAAAGATTCTGAAGATGACGAAGAATTTGTAAAAAATTATTGCATTCAAAATCAAATTGAATTTTACTCCGGGAAATTTAATGTCAAAGAATTTAAACAATCAGGTAATTACTCGACCCAAATGGCTGCCCGTGAACTACGTTATGCTTGGTTCAAAAAAATAATGGAAGAACAAGACTTCGATTATCTGGTTACAGCGCATCATTTAAATGATTCGTTGGAAACCTTCCTGATCAACCTTTCCCGTGGTACCGGTACAGATGGCTTGAAGGGAATTCCACTTCTGAACAATGACATTTTCAGACCGCTATACAATTCATCAAAAGATGAAATTATTAAATACGCAAAAGAAAATAATATCAAATGGCATGAAGATGCTTCCAATTTAAAAAATGATTACATACGAAATAAAATCCGTCACCAGATAACGCCCATATTAGAGGAAATACATCCGGAATTTTTGCGAAATTTTGCCAAAACAACAGAAATTCTACAACAAGATAAGATTTTAATCCGTCAAATGATCGGGCTTAAAAAAAGGGAAATATTTGAAAAGGAAAAATCAATCATTCATATTTCAATTCCAAAGCTTAAATCCCTAACTCCCCTTCACTCCTACTTATACTATCTGTTTTCAGATTTCGGATTCAAATTCCCTGTGGAAATTGAGAAGCTGATGAATTCCAACGAAAACGGCGAAATCACCTCAAAATCACATCGTTTGATTAAAAACAGAGAGGAAATGCTTCTCTCTGAAATTAATCCAATAGACCCATCAGAGGAATTTATCATAGAAGAAGATGCGATTTTGGAAAAACCTTTATCTTTGAAGTTTTCAAAATCGGACGAAAGAGATTTTTCTGCCCATGAAACATTGGATTATAAAAAAATCAAATTTCCTCTCAGATTGAGAAAAATCAAAGCGGGTGACATTTTTTTTCCGTTTGGAATGAAAGGTTCCAAAAAGTTGAGCAAATTTTTTAAAGACGAAAAATTTTCAAAACTTGACAAGGAAAATTGCTGGTTGATGGTGGACAATGATGATCAAATCATTTATGTAGTAGGAAAAAGAATTGACAACCGTTTTAAAATAACTGAACACACACACAAATTCTTAAATATTTACTTATGTTAAAAAGGACTTTATTTTTTCTTTTTCTGCTCCCGTTCGTGGTGAGCGCGCAGGTTTTAACGCCTGTTGAATGGAGCACAGAAACCAAAGACTTAGGGAACGATGAATACGAAGTTTTGCTTCATGCCAAAATTGATGAAGGATGGCACATGTATTCACAAAAGCATCCTGATAGCGGGATTGGAGTCCCGGCTACCATTACGTTTGAAGAAAACCCAAATGTAAAATTGATTGGACAGGTAGATGAAATCGGTAAATTGATTGACCGCTACAGTGAAATGTTTCAGCAAGATGAAAAACTTTATGAAAACAAAGTAACCTTTCGTCAGAAAGTCAAACTAAAAAACGCAAAAGAAACCACAGTTAAATTCAGTGCGGAAACACAGGTCTGTGATCATGAAAAATGCCTTCCCCCGGACTGGAAAGACTTTTCGGTTAAGATAACACCCAAAGTATCAGCAAAAGAAGAGAAAGAAGAGCCTACTGTCGAAGAAAAACAAAATGAAGAAGAAATAGTTGCTGTCGTAAATCAAGATTCAGTTACAACAGAAATTGACACAATAACAGAAAAAAAAGATACTGTTTTGGTTTCTGCCGCAAATGCCCAACCGAAAGAACCCAATGACAAAAAAGAAGACAAGAGCCTTTGGGGGATTTTTCTTTTAGGGGTTTCAGGCGGATTATTGGCACTGGTTATGCCTTGTATTTTTCCCATGATTCCTTTAACCGTAAGTTTATTTACAAAACAAAGTAAGTCACGCGGACAAGGAATTACAAAAGCTTTGATTTATGGCTTGTCAATTGTACTGATTTTTGTAGTACTCGCTTGTTTAGCCACTTTATTATTTGGTGCTTCCGCGCTCAATGAATTTTCTACAAATCCTTGGGTAAACCTGGCTTTCTTTGCTGTATTTGTATTCTTTGCCATTTCGTTCTTTGGTGCATTTGAAATCGCTTTGCCAGCAAGTTGGGCTAATTTTACCGATAAGCAGGCCGATAAAGGTGGGTATATCGGAATATTTTTTATGGCGTTTACCCTCGTAATTATCTCATTTTCCTGTACCCTCCCCATTATTGGAAGTTTGGCCACTCAGGCATCCATGACAGGAAGTTATTATGCTCTGATTGTGGGATCGTTAGGATTTTCAATTACATTGGCAATTCCGTTTGTTTTGTTTGCTATATTCCCAAGCTGGATCAATTCTTTACCAAGATCCGGCGGGTGGATGAATACCGTAAAAGTCAGCTTAGGATTTATAGAATTAGCATTTGCTTTCAAATTTTTATCAAATGCCGATTTGGTCTGGCAGGCACATTGGTTGGAAAGAGAAGTGTTTCTTGCAATATGGATTGCGATTTTCGGACTGATGGGAATTTATCTATTAGGGAAATTCAAGATGGAATTAGATTCGCCTGAAGACAGAATTGGAGTCCCCAGACTGTTTTTCGCAATTCTTGTTTTTTCATTCGTTGTTTATTTGATCCCGGGAATGTGGGGCGCACCGGTAAAATTATTAAGCGGACTTACTCCTCCGGTTCAATATGCCGAATCTCCAAATGGTTTGGGAGGTAACCAGGCCGCAGTCGTTTCAAGTGAAAACGGTGGTTTGATAAAAGGCCAGAAATACGGACCTCATCAAATTCCGGCATTTCTGGATATGGCCGACGCAATTGAACATTCTAAAAAAGTCAAAAAGCCAATTATGATTGACTTTACCGGTCATGCATGTGCCAACTGTCGTAAAGTAGAAGAACGGGTATGGTCCGATCCAAAAATAAAAGAATTATTGATGAACGATGTAGTTTTGGTTTCTCTTTATGTAGATGAAAGGACTGAGTTACCAATAGAGGAACAGGTTTATTCTGAAACATTAGGAAGAAAATTAAAAACCGTTGGGAACAAATGGACGGCTTTTGAAATTGAAAAATACCAAAACAATGCCCAACCTTATTACATCATTGTAGATGAAAATTTAAACAATTACAATGAGCCGATGGGTGCTGAATATGACATTGATGTTTATCTGAAATGGATGAAACAGGGAATTGACGGATATAAAGCAAAAAAGAATTAATGCTTGGAAATCACTTTTTGATGACCTCTATGTAGCCAAACCAATAATAGGTGAAATGTAACTCTCACCGGTAGCTGAGCGTAGTCGAACCAATATAGGTGAAATGTATACTCTAACCGGTAGCTGAGCGTAGTCGAAGCTAATGATGATGACCTAAAACAATGGTCAGATAAGCAATACCAAAGCCCAGAAGGACCGTCAAAACCTTTTGGGCTTTGAATTTATGGGTGTCTGTGCTTTCAAACAGGATAACCGTTGCTATGTGGATAAAAATCCCGGCGACAAACGCGGTTGCTTCCTTGTGATATTCTGCCAAAACAGTATCTCCCAACAACAGTCCCAACGGCCCCGCAAGCGCGAAAGCAATCATAAAAACAGTCTTTTTCGGAAGTGAAATATTCAGCCGGGAAATTGCACCGTAAAGAACCATGGAAACCGGAATATTGTGTACAAAAATAGCCCAAAGCAAACTATGTGAATGCTGATGCATAATGGGCATCCCCTCAAAAAAAGAATGCAGAAACAACCCTGCAAAAATACTGATGGGAAACGATTGGGTTTGCTTCATGTGGACATGACCGTGCTCCGCGCCTTTGCTCAATGATTCCAAAATCATTTGAAAAAACAATCCGGCTAAAACAAACAAACCGATTGTGTGGCTGTGAACTTCATAAACTGTTGGGAAAATTTCCAACACGGCAATTCCTAAAAAGTATGCTCCGCTAAAGGTCAATAAAAATTTAGACAACTTCAAATTACCCAAAAACCATTGCCCCAACAAACTTCCTATACCAACTGAAAGGATTAGTAATAAAATTTCAAACATCCTCGCAAAATTAAGTAAAAAGTTAATTTCTTTAAGAAATAAAAAATAAACATTAAATTCGTAAGTTTAACACACTGAATATTTAAAATGAGGAAATTTCTATTACTAATTATTCTGACTCTATTCCAACCTTTTATTTTTGCTCAAAGTATTGCAGTCAATCCTAGTACTGCTCCAGAATCTGCTATGGAGGCAGAAGAGCTGACAGTAGAAGTATTGATTGACGGAGGAGCTTGTTCTGAAATTACGAATTTTCAACTAAAAGATAATCCTTCCGCCCAATTTCCCAGTCAAAACAGAAGCTGGGGGTATTTTGAAAAAGGAGACTCTGATTTTCCTTTTGAAAGCGGTATTGTGTTGACTTCAGGATATGCTAAAAATGCCGAGGGACCCGATAGTGGGATCCAGTCTGATGGTGGCTACGAATGGACAGGAGATGCAGATGCAACCTCATTGGCCAATAATGGTACAAATAATGCCACCATTTTTGAATTTGATTTTGTTCCTTATGGTAATGAAATATCATTCAATTATATTTTTGCTTCAGAAGAATATCCGGGTTTTTCTTGTTCAAGCTATAATGATGTTTTTGGCTTCATTATCAGTGGCCCGGGAATTACAAATGACCCTGGACTATCAGGTAAGAATATTGCCTTATTACCAAATGGAGATCCGGTTACAATTAACAATGTAAATGACGATTATTGTGGCGATGATACTTATTACGTTGCGGGAAATTTCCCTTATATAGAACACGGAGGTAGAACAACGCCATTAACTGCTTATTCAGAGGTTATTGCAGGAGAAACTTATCATATCAGGTTACTTGTTGCGGATGCGGGTGATACTGGTTACGATTCAGCTGTATTCCTGGAAGCGGGATCTTTTAGTTTGGGAGGAAGCCTTGTAGATTTGGAAGGGGTTGAATTAGGTGAAGACCAGACAATTTGTGACTTGGAAGAATATACCATGGTCGTAAACCTTGATGCACCCGATGCTGAATTTCAATGGTATTTGGGAGAGAACCCTATTCCCGGTGCTACAAATGGAGAATATACAGCCACAGAATCCGGGCATTATACGGTTCATATAAACGCAGGCGGATGTAGCACAGATGTCGAAATCGACCTTTTATTCAGTACTTCTCCCGAAGCAGTTGACGTAGATGATTTCCAATGCTCTCCAGAAGGGAGCTATACTTATAACTTACATGATTTTGAAGATGAAATTTCGACTACTCCGGATATAACTTTTGGTTTTTATAATTCATTTGAAGGTGCCGATGAAGAAATCGAGCTTGACCAGGTAACCAGTCCTAATAACTTCGAAGTAAGTGATCCCGTAACAGTTTATGTGAGAGTAGAAAATGAAGCAGGCTGCTATAAAGTAATAGAATTAACACTTGAAGCGGGAATAGGCCCACTTACACAACCTGTCGATTATACGGTTTGTGATGATAACGGAGATGGTTTCGCTGAATTCAATCTCACCGACTATGATGATGAGTTGGTTACATCCAATCCGGCAGGGTTAACCTATGAATATTATTTAGACGATACCGGAACCCAGCTTATACCCAATCCTGCAAATTATACCAATATCACCAATCCGCAGGTTGTATATGTGAAAATTTACAATCCATCTGCAGGAGATGAAGCTTGTGTTTCTTTTGAAGAACTGACCCTGATTGTAAACGAATACCCTGAGATTCAAGACGATCAATTTGAAATTTGCGATAATTTACATGACAATTCAGAATTCATAGATTTAACCCAAAACAATATTGTAGTGACAAGTGGGATTGACGTAACGCTTCATTATTTCCCATCACTCAATGATTTACAAAATGAGACGAATGAAATACTCAATCCTCAAAATTTTGAGGTTACCTCTACTCCATTTGAAGTCTATGTAAGTGTGGAATCCGACAACAACGACTGTCGCAACCATGCTGTTTACACAATCATTTTAAACGAATCGCCCGACGCACAAGATGCGGTTCTGGAAAATTGCAGCATTGATGCATTCTCAATTTTTCATCTTCCCGATGCAAATGATTTTGTTGTAGATAATACTACCGGGCTGACCTTCAGTTATCATTTATCTTACAACAATGCATTAAATAATACGGGAGCTCTACCGGAAGATTATAGTAATACTACCGCCAACCAAGTGGTATATGTACGAGTGGAAAACAACAATGGTTGTTTTGACATTGCAGAAGTTGAATTGACAACAAGCATGGACCATGCAGATTTGACCGACGTCATTTCGGTTTGTGACGATCCTTATCTTATCAATGATCAAACCGCTATTTTTGATTTAACCCAAATGAATAGCCAGATTGAAAACGCCTTAGGCGGATCCGGTTATACCTTTGAATATTATTTAACACTGGAAAATGCGCAACAGGGCATTAATCCCATTCAGAACCCTGCGGAATATCAAAACACATCTACACCGCAAATGATTTATGCAAGAGCTTTTGGAAATAATAGTGGGTGTGCCGGCACAGCTGAATTTCAGATTGAAGTACTACCGGTACCTGAATTTGAATTGGATGCACAGACTGCTTTTTGCGACAGCGAAGCAGATAAATTTTATGAATTTACAGGTGATTTCAGTTCTTATACTTGGTATGATCCTGACGGAAATGTAATCAGTACTTCAAATTCTGTAACTTTTGAACAAGGAGGAATTCATACACTTGAAGTTACAGAGCCCGGTATTGATTGTCCGGCAAAACGCGATATAGACGTAATTTTCGACCAAGGCCCCACAGTATCGGAAATTGATGTAAATGGTCATACTGTTACGGTTTATGCAAGTGGTGGTGCCGCAGGCCCTTATGAATACAGCTACAATAATGGTTTAAGCTGGCATGACAATTATGTATTAAACAACGTTCCCGGAGGCATTCACTATATGTTGGTTAGAAGCAAATACGGTTGTATTTCAGATGCTATTCTTTTTGGTGTGCTGGGAATCCCGAATGCGATTACACCAAATGGTGATGGGTATAATGATTATATGACCGTTCGCGGATTAGAAGCATATCCTGATGCCCAAATCAAAATTTTTGACCGCTATGGGAAAATATTTGTTGACCGAAAAATGGGAACCGAATTCCGTTGGGACGGAATGTATTTAGGAAACCCATTACCAAGCGGAGACTATTGGTATATTATTACGGTTGACAAAGACAAATCACTTTCTGGCCACATATCAATTAGAAACAGATAATACGTATCACATAAATGATTAAATATTTTATTCTACTATTGGTGTCCTTGGTTTCCATCAAATCATCGGGTCAGCAAATTACTCTGTATGAACAGTTTTTAGGGAAATATGACTTCACGATGATTGGAAATACTATGAATGAATTTCCAAATGGAGCCAATACTTATTGTGATTTCCTTACCCAGTCAAGTGCATCATTGAATTTAACTCCTGGCCAGACAATCGAAGCTGCTTATTTATACTGGGCAGGCTCTGGCTCTTTAGCCAACGGAGATTTGGATATAAAGTTGAATGGTGTTCCTGTAACGGTTGACAGGACTTTTACGAATGATATTGCGAACAGGCCTATTTACGGAGCTTTTTCCGATGTGACTTCATTAGTTATTACCACAGGTAATGGAATTTATACTGTTTCTGATTTTGACCTAAGTACTGTAATTCCTAGCTATTGTGGAAACGGAACTAATTTTGGAGGTTGGTCTTTGCTCATTGTTTATTCCGATCCCAACGTTTCGGATAATTTGGTCAATATATATGATGGTTTCGAACGGGTTGATTCTGAACATCAAAATATATCTGTTCAACTCACAAACCTAAATGTTCTTCACCTGACTGGAAATAAAATAGGTTTTTTGGCATGGGAAGGAGATGTTAATGTTCCGGGAACCGAGCAATTAAAAATAAATGATAATGTAATCAGTAATCCTCCTTTAAATCCAGCAAATAATGTGTTTAATGGTACTAATAGTTTTACAGGCAGCAATCAGCTTTACAATATGGATCTTGATTTCTTTGATATTGGTAATTATACCACTATTGGGGATAATTCTTTGACGATAGAACTTCTGTCAACTCAAGATGCTGTTGTAATCAATAATATAGTGATTGTTTTAAATAGCCAAGTTCCTGATGCTACCATAAATTTTGAAACAGCTGTAGGTCCCTGCGATGTAAGAGATATCAATGTGGATTACACCGTCCACAATACTATTGCTACAGACATCCTGCCCTCCAATACCCCGATTGCTTTCTATGCTGACGGAACCTTAGTTGGAACATCTGCTACTGTCAATGACATTCCCATAGGCGGTTCCGAAGATAATTCAATCATTCTCTCAATTCCTACTTCAATTCCCAATAATTTCACATTAACAGTCGCTGTAGATGATGACGGAACAGGGAACAGTACCATTATCGAATTCCTGGAAGATAATAATACAGACGAGGTTGAGATTTTACTGGGTACCACCCCTACTCCATTGCCGGCAGATAACCTGATGATTTGCGATTCCAATAATGACGGCCATGAAACATTCGATTTAACCATTCCCGGAACCCAGATACTGGGTATACAACCGGGTGTTATCATTCGATATTACGAGGCCGAAAACGATGCAAGCGATGGGAACAATAATAATATTACTTCACCAGATTCCTATTTAAATACTTCTGACACACAGACGATTTATGTGAGACTGGAAGACCCTGCTGGATGTTCAATTGTAACCAGCTTTACAATCGAAATCACTCCTCCTGCGCTCCTTTCTTATACGATTCCTAATATGGAAGAATGTTCTCAAAATCAGGCTACAACCGGAATTATTACTGATTTAACCGCTCACAATTCGGCTGTTTTAAATGGAGCCGATGCCAGTTTATTCACGATTACATACTACCTGAATCAAAATGATGCCATGTCCGGAGATACACCGATTACAACTCCCGACGCTTATTCTAATACTTCCAGCCCACAGACCATTTGGACAAGATTGATAACTGCGGACGGCTGTGTACAATATGGTTCTTTTGAATTAATTTATCACCCCAGCCCGCTTGTTCATACAACAACATTACAAGCCTGTAGTTTAGACGGGCCGGGCACATTTAATCTTTCCGAAGCCAACTTTGAAGTGGTTAATGATACTTCCGGTTTACAGTTTACCTATCATACCACAGAAGGCGAAGCAAATAGTGATGAAAACCCTTTACCCAATGACTATACCCCTGTCTCGGAACTGGAAGTTGTATATGTAAGAGTTACAACTGAATTTGGGTGCTATTCGGTTATTAGTGTTATACTGGAAACTGTAATCAATACGGTAGAACTTACAAATGTATATGAGGTTTGTGATGACCCCTATCTAATCAATGACGGCTTTGCCGAATTTGACTTGACGACTTATGAAAATCAGATTGCCAATGCTTTGACAATCCCGGGGGCGATTGTAACTTATCATTTGACACAAGGTGAAGCAGGAAGCGGTACAAACGCAATTACTAATCCCGAGAGTTTCGTAAATACTGTAAACCCACAGATCATTTATGCTAGAGCAGCTAATCCTGAAGGTGGTTGCGGGGGAGTCGCTCAATTTCAGATTGAAGTTCTTCCCGTCCCCGAATTTGAATTACCCGAATTTATT
>PJUF01000638.1_pt1 | contig 23130 bp, 26 predicted proteins | sample 1512191 | NCBI WGS metagenome assembly PJUF01 (sample SAMN08177673, study PRJNA422409) | Feces metagenome, whole genome shotgun sequencing project. | isolation source: Chicken feces (3) enriched on wood chips | host: Gallus gallus | place: USA: Madison | collected 2015-01-15 | reverse complement strand
GGCCGATCAGGATGGCGAAGATGACGCCATTGAACAGGCCCACCACCATTTCGCGCCGAATCAGCCGCCGCAGGCGACCGCCGTCGAGTTCGCGCATGGCCAGCGCGCGCACCGTGATGGTCATGGTCTGCGCCCCGGCATTGCCGCCCATCGAGGCAACGATGGGCATCAGCACGGCCAGCGCCACCATCTGCTCGATGGTCGCATTGAACAGCCCGATCACCAGCGACACGAGCACCGCGGCGACAAGATTGATCGCCAGCCATGGCGCACGACTCTTGACCGTATCCAGCGTCGTGTCCGAAACGTCTTCGTCGCCAACGCCGGCCATCAGCCTGATGTCTTCGTCGGCCTCTTCGTGGATGACGTCCACGATGTCGTCGATGGTCAGCACACCCACGAGCCGCCCGCTTTCATCCACCACACCCACTTCCACGAGGTCATAGCGCTCGAACTGGCGCGCCGCCTCTTCCTGGTCCTCCTCGGCATTCACCAGCACGAGGTTGGTGTTCATGATGGCGTCCACCTTGGTGGCGCGTGGCGTGCGCAGGAACCGGTCCAGCGGCAGCGTCCCCAGCACCTTGTAGGCCGCGTCGACCACATAGATCTGGTAGAATTCGTCGGGCAGGTCCTTGTCGCTGCGCAGGTAGTCGATCACCTGCCCTACCGTCCAGAAGGGCGGGATGGCGATGAATTCGGTCTGCATCCGGCGCCCGGCCGATTCCTCGGGGAAATCCAGGCTCCGCTTCAGCGCCAGCCGCTCGAAGGTCGGCAGCGCCGAGAGGATTTCGTCGCGGTCCTCCTGCTCCAGGTCCTCGAGCAGGTAGACGGCGTCGTCATTGTTGAGCTCGGCCACGCCGCGCGCGATGTCGGCATTGGGCAGCGCCTGCATGATGTCGAGGCGGATGCTCTCGTCGACCTCCGTCAGCGCCGAGAAGTCGAACTTGTCCCCCAGCGCGCGCACCAGCGCCAGCCGCTCGTCCGCGTCGAGCTGCTCCAGCACGTCGCCGACATCGGAATGGTGCAGCGGCTCCATGACGAGGGCTACGTCCTCGCTCCGCCCCGCTTCGAGGAAAGCGCGCAGCCGTTCGAGCCAGAGCCGGCTGATATGGCCGTCGGCATCGCGGAACATGTCGATGTCCTTCCCGGTCTCGGAGCCGGGCACAGTCTCGTAGTCGTTGCTCATCGGGAGCCCTTTTCGTGTCCTGGGGGTTTCAGGGGCAGGACAAGCATGTAGCCAATAGGGCGCCCATGCGCCAGACTGCGATTGAGGCTTCCCGTCATTTGTGAGGTGAGACGATCATGACCGACCAAAGCGATCCGAATGCCAGCCTGGCGCGGCTTCTCCGCCTCGCCGAACAGCGGGGACTTGCCGGCGTCGAAATGACCACCGCGACGAATGGCCCCGCGCTCCACGTCGCCGACACCGCCTTCGTGCAAGTGGCCGATGCCGCGACGGCCATGCTCCACTGTCCGGCTGACCAGAAAGTGCTGCTGATGGAGATTTCGCCCGATCTCTATTTCGAAACCGACGACCTGGTCGGCCGCGACATCATGCTGATCCGCCTCGACCGGATCAGCGACGAAGAACTCTCCCTCCGCCTCCACGACGCCTGGATGTTCAAGGCCCCCGAAAGGCTCAAAAAGGCATAGCCATCGCCGGCGGTATCATTGCCGCTCAGGCAGCAGCCTCTTTCCTGATTGCTCCGGCTCCTTCGTCACCTCCCCTTTTCCAGGGGGAGGTAGCGTCGCTGGGCCCATTGGGCCGTAGCAGAGCTAGGTGGGGGTGCCCCTACTCCACCCGTCTGCCGCTCTCGCGATTGAACCAGTGCAGCGCCGGAACAGGCAAAGCGAACGTCACCCTGTCCCCCTCGCCCACGCTGGACCGGCCCTGCTGCACCAGGATCATCGCCTGCTCGAGGCCTTCGACCCGCACATAGAGATGGCTTTCGCCGCCCACCGGCTCGATCAGCTCCACCACGCCCGACAGGCCAATCCCGTCCCCGCCGCCAACCACGACGCCATCGGGGCGGATACCGACCACATCGGCCCCGGTCGGCACCTCGGCCATCGCCGTGCCCGCCAGCGGGGCCAGAGCTTCGACCGGCATCAGGTTCATCGGCGGCGAACCGATAAAGGCCGCCACGAACAGCGAGGCCGGCCGGTCATAGAGCTCGATCGGCTTGCCGACCTGCTCGATGCGCCCGCCATTCATCACCACCAGCCGGTCGGCCAGGGTCATTGCTTCGAGCTGGTCATGGGTCACGTAGACGCTGGTGGTCCTGAGCGAGCGCTGAAGCCGGCGGATTTCGATCCGCATCTGCCCGCGCAGCTTGGCGTCGAGATTGGAAAGCGGCTCGTCGAACAGGAACGCCTTGGGCTGGCGCACGATGGCCCGGCCCATGGCCACCCGCTGCCGTTGCCCGCCCGACAACTGCCGCGGCCGCCGTTCGAGAAACGGCGTGATTTCGAGTACCCGTGCCGCCTCGGCCACGCGCTTGTCGATCTCGTCCCGCGGCGTGCCGCGATTCTTTAGCCCGTATTCGAGGTTCTGCCGCACGGTCATATGCGGGTAGAGCGCATAGTTCTGGAACACCATGGCAATGTCGCGCTCGGCCGGCTCCTTGTCGTTGACCACGGCTTCACCGATGGAAATCGTGCCGTCCGAGATCGTCTCGAGCCCGGCGATCATCCGCAACAGCGTCGATTTCCCGCAGCCCGATGGCCCGACGAGAACCACCATTTCCCCGTCCTCGATATCGAGGTCGAGACCATGGATGGCAGTGACATTCCCAGGATAAACCTTGCGGACATTTTTGATTGCGATGCTGGCCATCGGCTTATTTCTCCGTTTCGACGAGGCCTTTGACGAACAGGCGCTGCATGAAGATGATGACGAGGATGGGCGGCAGCATGGCCAGCACAACGGCGGCCATGACGAGGTTCCATTGCGGATCGCTGTCCGCCACGGCGGCCATGCGCTTGATGCCCATCACGACGGTGTAGAACTTGGTGTCGGTGGTCACCAGCATGGGCCAGAGATACTGCATCCACCCATAGATGAAGAGGATCACGAACAGCGCCGCGATATTGGTCCGGCTGAGCGGCAGCAGGATATCGCGGAAGAACTTCATCGGCCCGGCGCCATCGACGCGCGCCGCTTCCATCAATTCGTCCGGCACCGTCAGGAAGAACTGGCGGAACAGGAATGTCGCGGTCGCCGAGGCGATCAGCGGAATGGTCAGCCCGGCATAGGAATTGAGCAGCCCGAGGTCCGAGACCACCTTGAAGGTCGGGATGATGCGCACCTCGACCGGCAGCATCAGGGTTATGAAGATGATCCAGAAGGCGAACACCCGGAACGGAAAGCGGAAATAGACGATGGCATAGGCCGAGGTGATCGAGATGACGATCTTGGCTACCGCGATGATGATGGCCATCAGTAGCGAATTGGCCAGCATCAGTGTCAGCGGCGGCGCGCCGGATGTCGACATGCCCTGGCTCAGCATCTGCCCGTAATTGTCGAGCAGGTGCGGGCCCGGCAGCAGCGGCACGACACCGCGGAGGAACGCTCCGCCATCATGGGTCGACGCGATCAGTGCCAGATAGACCGGAAAGGCGATCACGGCGACGCCCACGATGAGGACCAGGTGGGTAAGGATATTCAGAAAGGGACGGTTCTCGACCATGCTCAATACTCCACCCGCCGCTCGACATAGCGGAACTGCACCACGGTGAGGACGATCACGATGAGCATCAGCAACACCGACTGGGCTGCCGACGAGCCGATATTGAGCCCAAGGAACCCGTCGGCATAAACCTTGTAGACCAAGATATTGGTGGACTGGTTCGGCCCGCCCGAGGTCGTGGCATCGATGATGCCGAACGTGTCGAACATGGCGTAGTTGATGTTGACGATGAGAAGGAAAAACGTCGTCGGCGACAGCAGTGGCAGGACGATGGTGAAGAACCGCTTGAACGGCCCTGCCCCGTCGATCGCCGCCGCTTCGCTCAGCGACGCCGGCACCGATTGCAGCCCCGCAACGAAAAACAGGAAATTGTAGGAAATCTGCTTCCAGCTCGCCGCCAGCACGATCAGGATCATCGCCTGATCGGCATTGACGCGATGGTTCCAGCTCACGCCCATCTGCCCCAGCACATAGGAGAGGATGCCGATCGAGGGGTTGAACATGAACCACCACAGGATCCCGGCCACCACGGGCGCCACCGCATAAGGCCAGACCAGCATGGTCGTATAGGCGCGCCCGGCGCGGATCAGCCGATTGACGGCTACCGCCAGCACCAGCGACACGCCCATGGCGATCGCGGTCACCAGCACGGCAAAGACCAGCGTGCGCCAGAGCGAATTGAGATACATCGGGTCGCTCAGCAGCTTGGTATAGTTGCCGAACCAGACGAATGTCGTCTTGAACCCGAACGGATCCTCCCGCTCGAAACTCGACTTGGCCGCCTGCAAAGCCGGCCAGATGAAGAACACGAGCGTGATCGCCAACTGCGGCAACAGCAGCAGATAGGGCAGCCCCTTGTTCGGAAAAATTGTGCGCTTGGTCTGCATGAAACTCTCGGAGAAACGGCACCCCCACCTGATCTTCCAGAAGAAAGGGGAGCCGTGGGGCCTCTGCGGCAGCAGTGTCGGTAGCCACCGGCCGGTCCCTCCCCCTTCTTCAGGGGGAGGCTAGGTAGGCGTTGCCCGGGCCGGGGGGCCCGGGGCGTGTCGCTTACTGATTGGCCGCTTCGAATTCGCGCAGGATCTCGTTGCCGCGGGCAACGGCGGAGTCCAGCGCGTCCTGGCCGGACTTCGAACCGCCGAGCACGGCCTCGAATTCCTGGTCGATGACGTCACGCACCTGGGTCAGGTTACCGAAGCGGATGCCCTTGGAATTGTCCGAAGGCGTGCCGCGGGTAATCTGCTGGATGGCGATGTCCGAGCCCGGATTTTCGGCATAATAGCCCTGGCTCTCGCCCAGCTCGAAGGCGGCATTGGTGATCGGCAGGTAACCGGTATACTGGTGCCAGTCGGCCTGCACTTCCGGCTGCGACAGATAGGTGAAGAAGGCGGCGGCGCCCGCATATTCCTCATCCGACTTGCCGTTCAAAACCCACAGCGTGGCGCCGCCGATGATCGAATTTTTCGGCTCGGCAATGGCGTCGTCGTAATAGGGCAGCGGCGCGAAGCCGACCTCGAAGCCCGTGGCATTCTCGATGACGCCGGCGCGAGAGGCCGAGGAATTCATGTAGATCGCGCATTCGCCGGTATAGAACAGCGGCGGGGCATCGGCGCCACCGGCCGGACCGCCATACTTGAACACGCCCTCCTGGCTCCACTTGGCCAGATTGTCCCAGTGACGGGCCTGCAGGTCGCCATTGAACGTGAATTCGGTACCGAGACCGCCAAAGCCGTTCTGCAGCGTGCCATAGGGAAGGTCGTGGATGGCCGAGAGGTTTTCGGTCTGGATCCAGCTCACCCAGCCGGTGGTGAAACCACACTTGGCAGCACCGGCATCGACGATCTTCTTGGAGAATTCTTCCACTTCCGCCCAGGTCTTGGGCGCCACCTCTGGGTCGAGACCGGCAGCCTCGAACGCGTCCTTGTTGTAGTACATGATCGGCGTGGAGGAATTGAACGGCATGGAGAGAATATTGCCGTCGACGTCCGAATAGTAACCCGTCACCGGCGCGAGGAACCCGGCGGGATCCCACGGCTGGTTATTGTCGGCCATCAGCTGGTAGACAGGATAGACGGCGCCCTTGGCGGCCATCATCGTGCCCGTGCCCACTTCGAACACCTGCACGATAGCCGGCTGTTCATTGGCGCGGAAGGCCGCGATCGCAGCCGTCAGCGTTTCGGCATAGGAGCCCTTGAACACCGGCGTCACGACATAGTCGGACTGCGAGGCGTTGAAATTGGCGGCGATCTCTTCGAGCTTGGTGCCCAGCTCGCCACCCATGGCGTGCCACCAGGTGACTTCGGTCTGCGCAAGCGCGACCGAGGTGGAAAGGGCCAGCGACAGGGCGGCAAGGCCCACGCGGTTCAGGTTCTTCATGCTTGTCTCCCAACGGACCGGCGCCGGCTCTGTCCGAGCTGCCCGGCCCTGCCAGACCATGTTTTTGTGAGCCCCGCTGCCCCGGTTTTCGAACGCATCCGAAACAATCCGAAAGGCGCGGCGCACGGGTCGTTTGCCTTGAAGGCGCTGACCCGCCCGCCCCCCTCTAGTGAGCTTGCTTGACGTTCCCTTGAAGCTTTTGCGACGCTTGCGTGACGCCCCGATTGCCCTGTGGACAAGCGCACATCGTGCCAGCCGGACTTGCAGGCCTCCGCATCGCACCCCATCGTGTCGAGCCACGCCTGCCTCATTCGTCGTCAGGTCGAACCATTCCGAGGAGCCTGCCGCATATGACGACCGCCACCACCACTCTCGCCTGCCGCTGCGGCCAGTTTCACCTCGAACTCAGCGGGTCGCCCTTCATCTCGGCCGAGTGTCACTGCACCTCCTGCCGCACCGCCGCGCAACGCCTCGCTGGCCTGCCCCCGGCCTTCCCCATCACCGATCCAAAGAGCGGCGGCGTGCCCTACAGCCTCTACCGCAAGGATCGCGTCCGCTTCCCCGACGGCACGGCCAACCTCGCCGAATTCCGCCTCAGCGACACCGCACCGACCCGCCGGGTCCTAACGGCCTGCTGCAATACCCCGGTCTTTACCGAATTCCAGGGCGGCCACTGGCTCAGCCTTTTCAACGTTCTCTGGCCCGCAGGCAGCCGCCCGCGCATGCAGATCCGCACCCAGACCGGCGACGTGGCAGAGGGCACGGCTCTCGATACCACCCTCCCCGCCGGCGCCATGACCACGGCCGGCTTTTATGCCAAGCTCCTCGCCGCCTGGATCGCCATGGGCTTCAAGGTGCCCAAGGTCGACGTCCCGCATAAGATCGCCCCCTAGGCAGCAGCGCCCCCGCCTCCCATATCCTGCCCACGCTCACTGCAACCACACCGGGAACCACGCCATGTCGGACTTCAACGCCCAGGTCATCGCCGATTTCAACGCCACCAAAGGCAAGCCGGGAGGCTATTTCAAGAATGCCCCGGTTCTGCTGCTCCATTCCATCGGCGCCAAATCGGGCATCGAGCGCACGCTGCCCCTGATGTATCTGCGCGACGGCGACGGCCCCTTCTTCATCTTCGCCTCCTATGGCGGCCATGAAAACAATCCCGACTGGTTTCACAACCTCCGCACCAATCCGGACGCCGCCATTTCCATCGGCGACGGCACGACGATCACCCGCCTCGATGTCAGGGCGCGAATCGTCGAAGGCGAGGACCGCGACCGCATCTACGCCCGCCAGGCCAGCCTCTATCCCCAGTTCGCCGATTACGAAAAGAAGACCGAGCGCACCATCCCCGTGGTCGAACTGACGCCGGTCTGACCCCGCCCAGGCGAACGTTTGAACTCTTTTCGGCTCCAGCGATTGCCCCTGGAGCCGAAAAGGAGACGACCATGCACGAAGTATGGAAACTCGAACGAAGCCTGTGGCTCGACGGGGTCGATGCCTACCGCGCGCACCTGGCCGACACGTGCGTGATGGTCTTTGGCCCCATGGGCATTCTGCAGCGCGATGACGTCCTGCGCTCCATCGAGCAGGCCCCGCGCTGGCGCGAGGTGACCTTCACCCATGACACGCTCATCACGCCCGGCGATACCGTGGCCCTCGTCATCGCCTATGAGGCCAAGGCGAAACGCGACGAGGGAGAACCCTACCGCGCGCTCTGCTCATCCACCTGGCTCGTGCTGAACGGTGAACTCAAGCTGGCTCAACACCAGCAAACCCCACTCTGAAGTGGTCGCCCCGTATCGCGCCGGGCCGCATGAGCAATGCCGGAAAAACATTTAGGGCCATTTCGAGGTTCACAGGGAACGCCGAAATGGCCCTAAGTGACTGGTGCGGTCGAGAAGACTCGAACTTCCACATCTTGCGATACAGCGACCTCAACGCTGCGCGTCTACCAATTCCGCCACGACCGCACGAGTGTGGTAGAAACTTCGGCGCCTGTGGCCCCGAAGCGAGTGGGGATGTAGCAAAGCTCTTTCACATCCACAAGCGGATAATCGGGAATTTTCCAGTCCCTGTGCAGATGTCCTGTGGACACTGCGCGTGCCGGACCGGCGGCAAGGGCCTCAGCCGACCCGGAACACCTTTTCCGTCACGAATACCCGCAGGTGCCCCTCTTCCACATTCACCTCGCCCTTGGCGATCAGCGTGTTATTGGCATAAATGCGCAGGGGATCGTGCTCGGTCGCGTCCAGTTCGATCACCGCGCCACGACCCATGCGTAGCATATGGTGGATCGGAATGGTGGTCGCGCCCAACTCGACCGTGATATCGACTTCAATATTGTCCAGCGTGTTCATAGATAAGCATTGGTCCCGTGTCCGGCGCCTGCGCGCCGCGGATTCGCGTTGCTTCACCGTCTGCCAGAGCTGGTTATGGAAGTCTTAACAAACACCAACGAAGCGTGCCAAATCGATGCGAAGCTGCATCGTGCCGACCGGCAGCCCGTGGAATGGCGCATCTTCGAGCGGCCGCTCGATTACCAACAGGCCCTCGCCATGATGGACGCCCGCGTTGCCGCCATCGCCGCCGGCGAGGCGCCAGAAGCGGTCTGGCTGCTCGAACATCCCCCGCTTTACACCTCCGGCACTTCGGCGAGGCCCGAGGACCTGCTCAATCCCCGCTTTCCGGTTTATCCCGCCGGGCGCGGCGGCCAATATACCTATCACGGCCCCGGCCAGCGCGTGGCCTATGTCATGCTCGATCTCACCCGCCGCGGCCGCGATATCCGTTGCCTCGTGCAGGGCCTCGAACAATGGGTCATCGACACCCTCGCGGCCCACAATATTTCCGGCGGACGGCGCGAAGGCCGCGTCGGCGTCTGGGTCCCCCGCCCCGACAAGGGTTTTGCACGCGAGGACAAGATCGCCGCCATCGGCGTGCGCGTGCGCAAATGGGTCACCTTCCACGGCATTTCGCTCAACGTCTCGCCCGATCTTGCCCACTACGACGGCATTGTTCCTTGCGGCATTACCGACCAGGGCGTCACCAGTTTCGAGGATCTGGGCCTCCTGCTGACGCTGCCGGAAGTCGATTCGGTGCTGCGTGGGCGTTTCGAGGCCATTTTCGGGCCGACCAGCCTTGCCATTGGCGCCGCCGCCGACCAATTTGCACCTTAACCACCCGGATTCGAGGAGCCCGCGATGACCCTGGACGATCTCAAACGCTTGCTGACGCGTCAGACGCTGTTCCGCCTCGACTCCATCCTCTCGCCAAAGCTGGTGCCGATCCTCTATGCGCTTGGACTGGCGGCCATCCTGCTCTGGGCCATCAGCCACTTCTTCTTCCGCTTCGGCACCGGCTTCGGCGATGGCCTCTGGGGCCTGCTCGAAATCGTGGTCTTCGGCCTGCTCTCGCTGGTCGCCCTGCGCATCGGCTGCGAAGCCCTCCTCGTCTGGTTCAAGAGCCACGAGAACACCGGCGACTCGGTCCAGCGCTCGCGCTTTTCGACCTCCCTGCTCGATGAAGTCCGCGACGCCATCCGCGACCTGGCCGAGGAAGGCGAGGAACGCGACTTCGCCGAAGCCGACGAATACATCACCCCTGCCACCGAGCCCGTGCCCTATTCCCCCGGCTCCAGCGCCACCACCGACAGCCCGCTCCGCGAGCCCGCCACCGAACCGGGCCAGACCCACAAACCCCGCCGCACCGCCCGGCGCACCCCACCCAACACCATGACCTGAAAAACCAAGGCCGCCCCTCGGGCGGCCTTCTCTTCCTCCCCTTCCTGGGGGGGTAACGCAGCTACGCCCACCGGGCCGTAGCGAAGCTAGGTGGGGTGACGCCTCCCAGCCACTGCCGCCAACAGCCAGCACCAAAGCCTCACTCCAAAAACAAAAGACCGCCCATCCGGGCGGCCTCTCGGTTACTTTTGCGCTCCCCCACCAGGGGGAGGTAGCGCAGCTAGGCCACTTTGGGCCGTAGCGAAGCTAGGTGGGGGTCTACCTAACGCCCCCGGACCAGCCCCTACTTCTTGTTCACGCTCCAGGCGCCCGGACCGGCAAACACCAGGTACAGGAACACGAAGCAGAACAAGATCGCGGCATCGCCGCCATTGTTGGCCGGAAACAGATTGCCCGGCGCATGCACCATCCAATAGGCCACCGCCATCGTGCCCGATGCCAGCAGCGCCGCCGGACGCGTGAAGAAACCGATGGCGATCAGGATCGAGGTAATGATCTCGATCACGCCGGCGAACCAGAAGATGCTGCCCACCGGCGGCATGAATTCGGTTGCCGGAAAGCCGAACAGCTTTTGCGTGCCGTGGAGGAAGAAGATCAGGGCGGCGACCACGCGCAGCACGGCGAGGGCCTGCGGCGCATAGGCGGAGAGACGATCGAACATGGAAACATCCTTGCTGCTGCGCCGACTCGGCGCGATGAGAGAGGCCGATACGCCTATTCTATCGTCGGCGGTCGCATAATCGTGTCCTTGCCGCACGCACTGTTCGATAAATAAGCGGTTCAAGATGACGTGTTGCGCCCCGCACGCAACCCTGACGGCCACCAGGCGCCGGACAGTAACATTGCGTAACCGTCCAAGTTTCTGTATGACGCGCCATCCAATCCAGCATCGGACCGACAGGCGATCCGCGGTTTTCGGCCGGACCGATGCAACACTTGCTAGAACCGGAATAAGTGACGCGCATGAATCAGGCGCCCAAAATCGGCCTCGTCAGCCTCGGCTGCCCCAAGGCCCTTGTCGATAGCGAACGCATCATGACCACGCTGCGGGCGCAGGGCTATTCGTTCTCGCGCGACTATGCCGGCGCCGACATCGTCCTGGTCAATACCTGCGGTTTCCTCGACTCGGCCAAGCAGGAAAGTCTCGAAGCCATTGGCGAAGCGCTCAATGAAAACGGTAAGGTCATCGTCACCGGTTGTCTCGGCGTCGAGGAAAACCTGATCCGCGAGACCCACCCCTCGGTTCTCGCCATTACCGGCCCCCATCAGTACGAAAGCGTCGTTTCGGCGGTGCACGATCACCTGCCGCCCGTGCCGAACCGCTTTGTCGATCTTGTGCCCGAAAGCGGTCTGAAACTCACCCCGCGCCACTACGCCTATCTCAAGATTTCCGAAGGCTGCAACAATCGCTGCTCCTTCTGCATCATCCCGCAGATCCGCGGTGACCTGGCCAGCCGCCCCGCTGCCGGCATTCTTTCGGAAGCCGAGGGCCTCATTCGCTCCGGCGTCAAGGAACTGCTGGTCATCTCCCAGGATACCAGCGCCTACGGCCTCGACCTGAAATATGCGACCAGCAAATATCGCGGCCGCGAGGTCAAGGCCAAGTTCTACGACCTTGCCAAGGAACTGGGCGAGCTCGGCGCCTGGGTGCGCCTGCACTATGTCTACCCCTATCCCCATGTCGATCCGGTCATGGAACTGATGGCCGAAGGCCTCGTCCTGCCCTATCTCGACATTCCCTTCCAGCACGCTTCACCGAATGTGCTCAAGGCCATGCGCCGCCCCGCGCATCAGGAAAAGACCCTCAATCGCATTCTCGACTGGAAGCGCCAGGTGCCCGACCTCACGGTGCGCTCCAACTTCATCGTCGGCTTCCCGGGCGAGACCGAGGAAGATTTCGAAATGCTGCTCGACTTCATCGAGGAAGCCGAGATCGATCGCGCCGGCTGCTTCAAATACGAACCCGTCACCGGCGCCACCGCAAATGAGCTCGAAGGCGTCGTGCCCGACGAAGTCAAGGAAGAGCGCTTTGCCCAGCTGATGGAAGTGGCGCAGAACGTCTCCTTCCACCAGCTGCAGAAAAAGGTCGGTCGCACCATCGACGTCATCGTCGATGATGTTCGCCCCGAGCAGAACCGCGTCATCGCCCGCTCCAAGTGGGACGCGCCCGAAATCGACGGCCAGGTCATCGTCGACCGCGCAGACGGCATCAAGATCGGCGACATCGTCTCTGTCACGGTCACCGATAACGACGAGTATGATCTCTTCGCCGTGCCGGCTCAGTCATAGCGCCTTAACAAATCCTTAATTGTGATCAGCGCCCGGGCAACGAACCCGGGCGTTTGCCGTTCATGGCTCAAATCCTCTTGGAGCCCCGCCATGGAACGCTACTTCTTCAATCACCGCGATGCCGAAGGTCACCTCGAACTCGATATCGACGGTATCCTCCTGCCATCGCTCAACAATGCCCTCGACGAAGCCAGCTTCGCCGCCCGCGGCGCTGTCGCCCTGGCCGAAGAACCCACCCAAGGCTGCTTCGAAATCGAGGACGCCGGTCGCATCCTTATCGCCCGCGTGCCCTACGCCGTCCGCGACTGAGCCTTGCCCACACAGAACGAAGGCGGAGGGACGTTCCAAAATCCTCCCCCAGAGCTGGTGGTGAGCCCTGTCCCTAGACCTCATGGTGAGCTTGCTTCCTAGACCTAATGGTGAGCCCGTCGAACCACGAGGTCGCAGCCACCGGCCTACCATCGCTGGGCCCCCTACCGCGCAAAAGCCTCGAACGGATTATCCTGCGTCAACCGCGTGATCGTCCCCTCGTCCACGCCTGCCGTCCGCAGGGCCGGCAGGAAGCTGTCGACGAGGTGGGTATAGGGCATCGGCGTTCCCCCGCCCGGCTTTGCCGGATCGTACCAGCCGCGATCATGGCTCAGCAGCAGCCGCTCGCCCTGTCCCGCCTCCAGCGCCCGCGTCACCAGCGGCACCACCTCCGCGTCAGGCACCCGGCCGATATGGTCGAATTCCAGCCAGGCGCCGCGCTCAAAGACTGCCCTGTGCAGGCCGAAATCCTTTTCCTCCTGCGTGTGGATCGAGATGAACCGGCTGGCCGAGCCGCCCTCGGCTTCAATAGTGTCGAGCTGGTCCAGCACTACCCGCCCCTTGATCGTGTGCGAGCCGATAATGGCCCCGGTCTGAGCCGAAGCCCGGGCGGCCGCACGCAGGATCTTCTCCTCCATCGGCGTGACGCCCTCATCACCGGCACTGATCTTGATCCACGCCGCCACGACGCCGGTCTCGCCCACGCCCTCTGTCAGTTCCTTCACCATCCAGCGCTCGAGTGCATCTTCGCTGGCTTGCGCAACCCAGTCCGGAATCCAGGGCTCGCGATAATTGCCCGTCGGCACCACGATGGGCAGGCCCGTCGCCTGCGACACGGCAAGATCGATATCGACCCGCAGCGCCACGCCGCCAGTCGAACACTCCACCAGCGCGGTTACCCCCTGCGACTTAATCGCCTCGATCTGCGGCGCCATGAGGCGCACCACATCGGCAGGGTCAGCCTCGCCATAGCCCGGCTGGTCGGGTGTCCTGAGGTCAACGAACACATGTTCATGCGGCAGGATCAGCCCCAGCTCGTGCCGCTCATAGGCGCCCAGTGTCGTCAAAAGCCGCTTCATGCGGGTCCTCCCTCAAGTCTCCCGGGCCTAGACCTTCCAGCCACCGCAGGCATTTGCAACCCAATTTTCATCGCGACTGCAGATGAACCCGTGTCGCATCCCGATGTTTTTTCACGCCCATGCCACTAATCTCGCCTCGCCCGCGTTGAACGAAGCCCACACGGACGGAGCCGCCCATGACCACCCCGCAAATGCTGGCCTTCCTCATTATCGGGGGGATGATGGTCGCGTTTATCGCGGGAAAATGGCGCTACGATCTGGTCGCAATCTGCGCGCTCCTGGCTGCCATGGCCGTGGGCATTGTCCCCGCCGAGCAGGCATTTACCGGTTTTGCCAACGACATCGTCATCATCGTGGGCAGTGCGCTCGTGGTCAGCGCCGCCGTCGCGCGCTCCGGCATCATGGAAGTGGCGATCCGCCGTTTCCTCCCCGGCCTCAGCGCCCCGCGCCTGCAGCTGATCGTTCTCGTCACGATCGTCACCATCCTCTCTGCCTTCGTCAAGAATATCGGCGCGCTGGCCATCATGATGCCCATCGCCTTCCAGATGGCGCGCCGCTCCAATGTCTCGCCCTCCATGTTCCTGATGCCCATGGCCTTCGGGTCGCTCCTCGGCGGGTTGATGACGCAGATCGGCACCTCGCCCAACATCATCGTCTCGGGCGTCCGCCAGGAGCTCACCGGCCAGGCCTTCACCATGTTCGACTTCACCCCCGTCGGCGCCCTGTTGGCCGCCGTGGGCGTCGTCTTCCTCGCCTTCTTCTACTGGCTTCTGCCCGAGCGCCGCCGCGAGGAGCACGGCATGGACCGCGCCATCGAGATAAAGAACTACACCTCCGAAGCCCATGTGCTCGCCGAAAGCCCGGCCGTCGGCAAGACCGTGGGTGCCCTCCAGGCCGCGGCCGATGGCGCCGCCATGGTCACCGGCATCGTCAGCGCCTCCGGCAGCCGCCGCACCCCGCTCCCCGACGCCACCCTGCGCGCCGGCGACATCCTCCTCATCGAAGGTGATCCGGAAGCGCTCGACAAGATGGTCAGCCAGTCCGGCCTGTCCTTTTCCGAGCGCCGCGGCGCCACCTCGCGCGACAGCGGCAATGTCGGCGTCATCGAGGCCATTATCGGCGAAAGCTCGGGCCTGATCGGCGCCAGCGCGCAGGAGCTGACCCTCTTCGATCGCACCGGCCTCAACCTCCTCGCCATATCCCGCCGCGACCAGCGCTTCACCAGGCGCCTGGGCGAAATCCGCTTCCAGAATGGCGACGTCATCCTGCTCCAGGGCCATCTCCAGCGCATTCCCGAACTGCTGCGCGAATGGGATTGCCTGCCCCTGGTCGAACGCGGCCTGCGCCTCGGCCAGATCCGCAATGGCCTCCTGCCGCTCGGCATTCTCCTCGCCGCAATGGCCGCCACCGCCTTCGGCGTCGTCCCGGTTGCGCCGGCCTTCTTCGCTGCCGCCGCACTGATGATCCTCACCGGCGCCCTGCCCCTGCGCGAGGTCTATACCCAGATCGACGGACCCATCCTCGTCATGCTGGCCTGCCTCATTCCCGTGTCCGAAACTCTCCAGGCCACCGGCGGCACCGACCTCGTCGCCGCCTGGCTCTCCGCCACCGCCGCCATCCTGCCCGGCTGGGGCGCGCTGGCACTGATCATGATCGCCGCCATGGCGGTCACGCCCTTCCTTAACAATGCTGCCACCGTGCTCGTCATGGCGCCCATCGCCGCCGCCTTCGCCACCAGCCTCGGCTACAGCCCCGAGGCCTTTCTGATGGCCGTGGCCATTGGCGCCGGCTGCGACTTCCTCACCCCCATCGGTCACCAGTGCAACACCCTGGTCATGGCCCCCGGCGGCTACCGCTTCGGCGACTACTGGCGCCTCGGCCTCCCCCTTTCGTTCATCGTCGTCCTCGTGGGCGTCCCCGCCCTGATGGTAGTCTGGCCCTTCTGAGCGTTTCGCGAAGCGGGCAAATCTCTCCAGTGGAGAGATTTGAGCGAAGAAGGCCATGAGAGCTGCGCTCGAATGGCGCAAGGAGACCGTAAAATTCGCTCCAGCGGAGCGAATTTAGGTCTGAAGGCCACGAAGGTTATGCCTGAGTGGCACACTGATTCGACAAGAAATCGCTCCGCGTTCTCCCCGTATTCACCCCACGCAACCACCGGCCTCACATCCGCGTTATTAGGCGGTCAACTGTTGGAGGCTTTAATGGGAATTGACGGAGTTGGGTTTATCGCCGCGATCATTATCGGCGGCATCGCAGGCTGGCTGGCCAGCATGTTCATGAAGTCCGGCACCGGGCTGCTGATGAACATCATCCTGGGCATTGTCGGCGCCATCGTTGCCAGCCTGATCTTCGGCCTGCTGGGCGTCTCGTTCGGTGGCTGGCTTGGCTATCTGGTTGCCGGCTTTATCGGTGCCTGTATCCTCATTGCCATCGCGCGAGCGGTCCGCCGCTAGGGCGAACGCAGCGCGAAAGAAATTGGCGTCAAACCAGTGCCCGGCGAAACGTCTTTGCCGGGCTTTTCCTTGCCGTAAATTACTCATCCGACACAAGGATTTAGCGCTTTACCGCCGCCCACGTCCCATCGCATCACCATCGTCAATTCGACTTCTCCGATGGAATTTGCGTCACCATGAACAAGCTTTTCGTCACCGCCGCCGCCCTGGCCCTCGTCGCCACGCCGGCCTTGGCCCAGCCCACAGATATTCTCAACGCCTCTTATGACATCGCCCGCGAGTTGTTCGAGGCCGAGAACGCCGCCTATGCGGCCACCGGCGCCACGGTGACGGTCAATCAGTCTCATGCCGGCTCCTCCGCCCAGGCCCGCGCCATTCTCGAAGGCCTCCAGGCCGATGTCGTGACCTTCAACCAGGTCACCGACGTCGAGCGCCTGGTCGAAGGCGGTTTCGTGTCCGATGACTGGGCCAGCGAATTTCCGAACAACGCCTCGCCCTTCTATTCCTTCCCCGCCTTCCTCGTACGCGCCGGCAATCCCAAGGGCATCGAGGACTGGGGCGATCTCGCCGAGGACGGCGTCCAGGTTATCTTCCCGAACCCCAAGACCTCCGGTAACGGCCGCTACACCTATCTGGCCGCCCGCGCTTGGGCGACCGAGGAATATGCCGGCGATGAAGCCCAGATCGAGGCTTTCCTCACCAAGCTCTTCGCCAATGTCCCGGTCTTTGAAACCGGCGGCCGCGCCGCCACCACCGCCTTCACCGAGCGCCAGCTCGGCGACGTGCTGATCACCTTCGAGGCCGAAACCCTGGCCGTGACCAATCTTCTCGGCGCCGACAAGTACCAGCCGGTCACCCCATCGGTCAGCTTCCTCTCCGAATTCCCGGTGGCCATTGTCGACAAGGTCGTCGATGCCCGCGGCAGCCGCGATCTGGCCAAGGCCTATCTCGACTTCCTCTTCACCCCCGAAGGCCAGGAAATCGCCGCCGCCAACTTCCACCGCCCCAACGACGAAACCGTCGCCGCAGCCCATTCCGAAACCTTCCCCGAAATCCGCCTCGTCACCGCCCAGGACGCCTTCGGCGGTTGGGACGCTATCGCCAACGATCACTTCGCCGAAGGCGGCCTGCTCGACAAGGTCTTCGTCAACCAATAAGGCCGGCGCACCCCAACCCAACCGATAGGGACCGGCCTGAAATAGTACCACAAGCACGGGCCGGTCCCTCCCCCTCCTTCAGGGGGAGGCTAGGTGGGGGTCTCTCACGCCAATCAGATTACGGACCCTCGGGCTTGACCCGAGGGCACTTTCATTTAAGCGGTCTGCCCAAGAACGCCGGAGCCCTGCCCTTATGCCTGCCCCCCGCAGCAAACATCTGCTTCCCGGCTTCGGGCTCACCATGGGCATTTCGCTCTTCTACGTCACGCTGGTCATCCTCCTCCCCATCGCCGCCATGCTGCTCAAGGTCGCCGGCATGGGCTTTCCCGAATTCTGGCGCATCGTCACCTCCAACCGCGCACTTTCTGCCTATCGCGTCACCTTCTCCTCGGCCGCCTATGCCACTGTGCTCAACGGCGTCATCGGCCTGCTGCTGGCCTGGGTACTGACGCGCTACCGCTTTCCCGGCCGCCGCATTCTCGATGCCCTGGTCGACCTGCCCTTCGCCCTGCCCACCGCCGTGGCCGGCCTCGTCCTCGTCACGCTCTTTGCCAATACCGGCTGGTATGGTCAGTTCCTTGAACCCATGGGCCTCAAGATCAACTACACCCAGCTCGGCATCGTCGCTGCCATGACCTTCACCTCCATCCCCTTCGTCGTCCGTGCCGTTCAGCCCGTGCTCGAAGAGGTCGACGAAAGCCTTGAAGCTGCGGCCCAGACACTGGGCGCCAGCCGTTGGCAGATCTTCACCCGCATTATCTGGCCCACCATCATGCCCGCCTTCATCGGCGGCTGCGTCCTCAGCTTCGCCCGTTCCCTGGGCGAATTCGGCGCCGTGGTCTTCATCGCCGGCAACCTGCCCGGCCTCACCGAAATCGTCTCGCTGCTGATCTACATCCGCCTCGAGGAATACAGTTACGAAGGCGCTGCCGCCCTTGCCTTCGTGCTCCTCCTCGTCGCCTTCCTCACCCTCATCGCCACCAACGCCCTTGCCGCCTGGCAAACCCGCTATGTGGAAAGGAGCGCGTGATGACGTCTGTGCTCCGCAGCCTCCTCACCCGAGACATCCTCCAGCGCCCCCTTCTCCCCTTGCGGGAGAAGAGCTTGCCCTCGGGCCGCGACCCGAGGGTGCCCGAAGAGCGGATGAGGGGTACGCGATACGCGAGATCACACCACATTCAAGACCATCCAACCCTGTGCCCCTCCCCCTCCTTCAAGGGAAGGCCGGGTGGGGGTCCTCTTCAAGCCCCTGAGATGATTGCGGAGGGCCGCACTCCATGACCCCATCGCGCTCCCCGGCCGAAATCATCCTCATTGCCCTCGCCTTCCTCCTGGCCGCCCTCGTCCTCGTTGTGCCCTTGGCGCTGATCTTCAGCTTCGCCCTGCGGGAGGGCCTGGCCGTCTATGTCGACAATATCGTCAAGCCCGACACGCTCCACGCCATCTGGCTGACCGTGCTGACGGCCCTCATCGTCGTGCCGATCAACATCGTGGTCGGCGCCGCGCTCGCCTGGCTCGTCACCCGCTTCCGCTTTCGTGGCCGTCAGCTGCTGATCAGCTTCATCGAGCTTCCCGCCTCCATGAGCCCCATCGTTGCCGGCGTGGTCTATCTCTTCCTCTATGGCGGCCAGGGCCTGCTCGGCCCCACCCTGCAGGGCCTCGGCATGCAGGTCATGTTCACCCCGCTTGCCATCGTACTCGTCAGCCTCTTCGTCACTGCCCCCTTCGCCGCCCGCGAACTGATCCCGCTCATGAGCCAGCAGGGCACCGAAGACGAAGAAGCCGCGCTTTCCCTCGGCGCCAATGGCTGGCAGATGTTCTGGTATGTCACCCTGCCCAATATTTCCTGGGCCATGGTCTATGGAGCCGTGCTCACCAATGCCCGCGTCATGGGCGAATTCGGTGCCGTCTCCGTCGTCTCCGGCGCTATTCGCGGCCAGACCAACACACTGCCCCTTCAGATCAACCTGCTCTTCAACGACTTCAACGTCACCGGTGCCTTCGCCGCCGCCTCGACCCTCACCCTCATCGCCGTCGCCACCCTCATCCTCAAATCCCTCCTCGAATCCCGCCGCCACGCCTGACCCCTCTCCCCTTCTCCCCTCGTGGGAGAAGAGCTTGCCCTCGGGCCGCGACCCGAGGGTGCCCGAAGGGCGGATGAGGGGGAAGCGCCACCATGCGCGTGGAACCATGGTAGCTTCCCGACCCCGACCACTTCGCGCTATCACCCCATTCATGCACACCACCCACACCATTCCCCTCCGACACCGCCCGCCCCTCGTCCTCGGCCGGCGCGCGCTGGTCATGGGCATTCTCAACGTCACCCCCGACAGCTTTTCCGATGGTGGGGCGCATGACCATGTCGACACCGCCCTCACCCATGCCCGCCAGATGCTGGCCGAAGGCGCCGACATCATCGATATCGGCGGTGAAAGCACCCGCCCCGGCGCCGAGCCGGTCGGTGCCCAGCAGGAACTCGACCGCGTCATGCCCGTCATCGACGCAATTCGCGCCGCCGGCATTACCGCCCCCATCTCCATCGACACCATGAAGCCGCTCGTGGCCCATCAGGCCCTCGAGGCCGGCGCCGAGATCGTCAACGACGTCAACGGCCTCCAGGGCTCGCCGGAAATGGCCGAGATCGCCGCTATCATGGGCGCCCGCGTTATCGCCATGCACTGGGACCGGAGCTGGACCGCCGATACCGACCCCATGCCCGCCATGATCGCCTGGTTCGAGCGCACCCTCGCCATTGCTGAAAAGTCCGGCATCACCGCTGCCGACATTGTCCTCGATCCCGGCTTCGGCTTCACCAAGACGCTGACTCAGAATTACAGCATCCTCCGCCAACTGCCTGAATTGAAACGCGCATTCCCTGCCAACGGCATCCTCGTCGGGACCTCGCGGAAATCCATGATCGGCAAGCTGCTCGGCAATCAGCCGTCCGAGCGCCTCGCCGGCACCGTTGCCACGACCGTCCAGGGCTACGAGCGCGGCGGCCACATTTTCCGCGTCCATGATGTCGCGCCCAACCGCGACGCCCTTCGCGTCGCCGAGGCGACGCTGTATGATCCTGTGAACCTATAGACCCTGCCGACTGAGGGCCCTGGCCCCGACTGTGTCAGGCCCATCAGCGCATCAAACGCCTAGCGAAAGCACTCAATGCCCCCCTTCACCGGCGACCGCATCATTCTCACCGATCTGGGCTTTTACGGCTATCACGGCCTCTACAGCGAAGAAGAGAAGCTTGGCCAACGCTTCGTCGTCGATCTGCAATGCGGCGTCGATCTGTCCGCGCCCGGCAATACCGACCAGATCGGCCACACGGTGTCCTACGCCGATATCTACGATGTGGTGAAAGCCACCTTCGAGGGCACGCGAACCAAGCTCATCGAGGCCCTGGCTCAGAACATCGCCACCGCGCTTTTCGACGCCTTCGCCGATATCGGCTGGATCATCATCCGCGTGCGCAAGCCCGAAGCCCCGATCGCCATGGTGCGCGGCGAGGCCGCCATCGAGCTCCATCGCGAGCGTCCCCGCTAATGCCTACGGCCTGGCTTTCCCTCGGCGCCAATATCGGCGATCCGGCCGCGCAGCTGGCAGACGCGGTCGCGCGTCTCGACGGCCACGACCACATCCGGGTCACCGCACGCTCGTCCATCATTCGCACCAAGCCCTGGGGCAAGACCGACCAGCCCGACTTCGCCAATATGGCCATCGAAATCGACACCGATCTTCTGCCCGTCGACCTGCTCCATGCCTGTCTCGATATCGAGCGCGACATGGGCCGGGTCCGTCACGAAGTCTGGGGCCCGCGTCTCATCGATATCGACATTATCGCCTATGAGCGGGCCGAGATGGAGACGACGAAACTGACTCTGCCGCACCGCTTCGCCCACGAACGCGACTTCGTCCTGGCGCCCCTGCGCGAGATTTCGCCGCCGACGGCCGAGTGGATCGTCAGTCGCCGCGCTTAAATCCGTTCATCAACGGGGTCCAGGACCCTCGGGCCGCAGCGCCTCGACGACGGCGACTGCGACATCGAACTCGACCCGCCGCTGCGCCCGCCGCTCCGATGCTTCCTCGTCCTCGCCCCATAGACGGATCTGGTGATCCTCGTCCAAATGCGCGGCCACCCACACATCGTCGGGGCTAACCAATTGATGCAGCAGCGCAATCGCCAAGAGGCCCGACCCCGTAAGGCCGGTGATCGACACCAGCGCCGTCAGGTTCAGCAGCCCCTGTCCCTCCAGCGTCGCATCGAGCTTCTCCAGGGTGCTGACCGGTTGCGGCTGATGGATAATTCCGATCGTCGGCTGAAACGCCACCTCGAATTTCCGCGCCAGCTTCACCAGCACGTCGTCCCAGACCCGCTCTTGCTCGGCCACCAATTCCTGAGGAGAATCAGCGCGGTAGAGCAAAAGGTCGTTGCCGGCAAACTTGCCGATCTCGGCCCGGAAGGCCGGCACCATCATCTCGCCGCTCTCCACCGCCGAATTGATCAGCCGCGTCATCGGCATGGTCGCAGGATTGATCACCTTGTCCTGCGCCGCCCATTCGCCAGCCATCGCCTGGGCGATCTCAAGTACCGGAAGAACAACAGGAATTTTTAGTCCGGGCGTCCGCAACTGGCGCCCATCCAGCGTCACCGAGTACCCCTCGTCCCCGCGCGCGACGTCCACCATTGTATAAAAACGCTTGGGCAGTTCCACCTGGTTGAGATGCTGCGCCCGCCCATATCCATCGTCACGATGCTTGTGGGCTTCTTCGAGCTGGTCACGCATGTCAGGTCTCCAGAACGCTGTCGATCGCCGAAACGAGCTCGGCATAATCATCGATGAGAATGTCCGCCCCGGCTGCGCGCAACTCGTCGGAGTGGTGGTAACCCCATGTCACGCCTATGGCTTTTGCCCCCGCAGCCTTGCCCATCTCGATATCGAAAGTCGTGTCGCCGATGATGACGGTGTGGTCTTTATCCACCCCGGTTTCGGCCATCGCCCGCAACATCATTCCCGGATGCGGCTTCGAAGGATTATGGTCCGGCGTCTGCAGTGTTGAAAAATGTCCAGCAATCCCATGCAGTTCGGTCAACCGATGCACGCCGCTCAAACCCTTGCCCGTTGCGATGCCGAGCACGGTTTCCGCCTGCCCCTTGAGCAGATCGAGCGCTTCCCGCGCGCCGGGGAACAGACCCTCGCGCCCCTCGGCGGACACCAGCGAGGCGCGATAGTGGGCGCGGTAGCGCTCGGCCAATTGATCAGCCAGTTCAACGTCTTGCGACCCGAGCAGCTGCGCCATTGCCTTGGGCAACGACAGCCCGATGATCCGCCGCACCTGCGCCGGCGACGGCACCGGCAACTGCGCTTCGGCAAATGTCGTCGCCATATGTTCGGCAATCAGCGCTTGTGTATCGATCAGCGTGCCGTCCATGTCGAACACGACCAGCTTCACGCCCGGTCCTCCGGATCGACATTCTGCGCATCGTAGCGGTCAGGATCGAAGCCCAGCGCCTCGAAGCTTTGGCGCATATGTGGCGGCAAAGGCGCTGAAATATCGATCTTTTTCCCGTTCCGCAGCGGCAGCACGATGCGCCGCGCATGCAGGTGCAGCCCCTCGCCCAACCCTGGCGCCGGCATCCAGTTCTCGATATTGAAGTAGCGCGGATCCCCGATGATCGGCGTACCCAGCTGCGCCATATGCACGCGCAGCTGATGCGTGCGGCCGGTCACCGGCTTCAGCGTCACCCAGGCAAATCGCCGGCTCGCCGTATCGGTCGTCGAATAATAGCTCGATGAATGCACGGCGCCCGGCGCGCCATTGCGCACCACCACCATCTGCTCGCCATCGGTCGTTGCCTGCTTGGCCAGGAAGCACGATATCTCGCCCTGCCGCGGCGTCGGATTGCCGGCCACTACCGCCCAGTAGATCTTGCGCGCCGAGCGCGAACGGAACACCGAGCCGAAATGCTTGGCCGCAGCCGCGGTCTTGGCGACGACGAGGCAGCCCGACGTATCCCGGTCCAGCCGATGCACCAG
>PJUF01000637.1_pt1 | contig 23139 bp, 24 predicted proteins | sample 1512191 | NCBI WGS metagenome assembly PJUF01 (sample SAMN08177673, study PRJNA422409) | Feces metagenome, whole genome shotgun sequencing project. | isolation source: Chicken feces (3) enriched on wood chips | host: Gallus gallus | place: USA: Madison | collected 2015-01-15 | reverse complement strand
TTGAGGGCAGCAAGTGGTGCCGCGTCAACTATAACGGCGTCGAAGGCTGGGCCTATTCCGACTATTTGACGGCCGATCTGTCCGGCGAAGTCGTGGTTCTCACCGATCGCTACCCCGATGTCGGCCTCAGCACGGTAACCTATACCGATGATGGCGCTGCTCCCGGCGGTGCTGCTGTTGGTGCCACAAGCGGCGCGGTGATCGGCGCCCTCGTGGGTGGTCCTATCGGTGCCGTGGTCGGCGGCACGATCGGCGCGGCCAGTGGCGGTGCTGCTGGCGCCATCATCGATCCGCCGGAAACCGCCCGCGCCTACGTAGCGTCCAATCCGGTCGAGCCGGTTTATCTCGAAGGTGAAGTGGTGATCGGTGCCGGCGTGCCGGACAATGTCACCCTCCAGACCATTCCGGACTACGAGTACCGCTACGTCTACATCAACGGCCAGGCTGTGCTCGTCGATCCCGGTACCCGCCAGATCGTCTACGTCGTCCGCTAATGTTCCATAGGCCTGGCGCGCAGGCGTCAGATGCAGTCAGGCCGGGGCGGCGCCGATCTCGTGATCGGCGTCGCCGTTTCTTCGAGGGCCCCAACATGTTTTCCACCTACCGCCAGCGCCGCCGGCGCGCGCAGTGGCTTCGCGCCGCAGCACTGCTCTGCCTCGGCGTCCTTCTGTTTCTGCCCGAAGATCTGTCCTGGCTCAGCCAGGGGCTCGCACAATTGAGCCCGGTTTCCACCGTGCAGGCCGGCGAGCCCGCCCCCCTTCGATAGTCCGCCGCTGTCTCGCCATGCTGGAACGCGGCCCCGGCTCCTGTAAAATGGGGGGCGGGGTACGGGTGACCGGGGCCGCGTCGTTGACCAATTCCAGCATGGGCGGACGTCAACGGTCGGACGCTAGCACAGGGTGCCTGATTGACGGCTTCGTATTTCTGTAAGCCTTTTGTCAGCCAACCAGGCATAGTGTGACCAGGATGATTTTACGCGCTGCACTCGTCATCTGTCTCGCGCTCGCCTCTGCGGCGCCTGCCTTTGCCCAGGGCAACAGCGCCAATGCGCCCGGGCAGGCACAGGGCAATAATGGTAATGGCAATCAAGGCAACGGGAACGGGAACGGGAACGGACGACCTGACACTCCTCCAGGCAATAGCGGCAATGCGCCCGGAAACAGCGGCACTGCCCCGGGCAATAGCGGAAATGCACCCGGCAACAGCGGCGCTGCCACAGGCCAGCCCGGCAGCAATGCCAGCGCTGGGGGCAACGGTTCCGGTCTCGGAAACGCAGTTTCAACCCCAGGCAACCCTGGTTCTGTCCCCGGCAATATTGGTCAGGGCACAACCGGTCCTTCCCCATCGCCCGACACAAGGCCGGCCATCAATCCCGCACCCGCACTCACCCAGCCGTCTCAAGGCGCAGGGGGCGCGGCGTCACAAGCCGCCGTCACGCTATCGTCCGACCAGGTTCGGGCCGCCGTCACATCTCGGCAGGCGCTGCCGCTCGCCGAAATGACCGACCTCCTGCGACAGCGCGGAGGCGGGGAGATCGTCGATGCCAGCCTGCTCCGGGTGGACAACATGCTGGTCTATGCCCTGAGGGTCATCGACCCGCTGGGCCGCCTCTCCATTCAGTATTTCCACGCCCGCTCCGGCGTTTATATTGGGAGTGAATAATGCGCATCTTGCTGTGTGAAGACGATGAGCAGATCGCCCAGTCCATCCAGATGGCATTGGAAAAGTCCGGCTTCACGGTGACCATCGAGCGCGATGGCGAAGCTGCTCAGTTCCGCGGAGAGTCGGAGAGTTTCGACGCCGTGGTGCTCGATCTGGGCCTGCCGCAGATGGATGGCCTCACCGTTCTCAAGCGCTGGCGCCGGGCCGGCATTTCCATGCCGGTTCTCATCCTCACCGCCCGCGGCCAATGGGAGGAGCGCGTCGAAGGCATCGAGGCGGGTGCCGACGACTATGTAGTCAAACCCTTCCATATCATGGAGATCGTGGCCCGTTTGCGCGCGCTTATCCGCCGCGCCGGCGGACATGCCACCGCACGCATCGCCTTTGGTCCATACGAACTCGATACCCGCACCCAGCAGGTCACCGAAAACGGTTTGCCCCTCGATCTCAGCCCCCAGGAATACAAACTGGTCTCCTACCTCCTGCACAATCGTGGACGCGTGGTTTCGCAACTCGAAATCACCGAGCATCTCTACCGTCAGGATTACGAGCGCGATTCCAATGCCGTTGAAGTCCTCGTGGCCCGCGTCCGCAAGCGCCTTGCGCCAGAGGTCATCAAGACCCGCCGCGGCTTCGGCTACATGCTCGGAGATGGCTATTGAGCCATATGTCCATCAAGCTCCGGCTCATGGCCTTGTCGGTGCTGTGGGTCATCGGCTCGCTCACTGCGGCTGCCTTTGTGCTGCAGCTTCTTTTCGTCACCACCATGGAGCGCAGCGTCCGCGACGATCTCGAGGCCAGCATGACGCGCCTCATCGCGCTGATCGACCTGCAATCCCCCGGGCTGGCACTCACCGCCTCCATGCCCGACCCACGCTACGATACACCCCTGGGCGGCCGATACTGGCAAATCCTCGATGCATCCACCGGTGAAAGCCTGCGCTCGCGCTCGCTCTGGGACGTTACCCTCCCCGCCACGACGAGCGACCGATATACCCTCGATCATTATATCGGCCAGCAGGATCTGCACCTGATCTATCTCAGCCGCACGGTCGAGACCGATGGCCGCCCCCTCCTTATCTCGCTTGGCGAAGATCACGAGCCGGTCCATCGCGCCGCGTCGGCCTTCCAGCAGGATGTCATCCGTCTGCTGCTCATTCTCGGCGTCGTCATCCTCATCGCCGCCTGGCTGCAACTCTGGCTCGGACTTGCCCCGCTTGATCGCGTGCGAAATGCAGTCGACCAGGTCCGGCAGGGAAAACTGAGCCGCCTCGGCGAGAGCTTTCCCAGCGAGGTCCAGCCTCTCGTCGATGAGGTCAATGGCCTCCTGGACGAGCGCGAGGCCAATATACAGCGGGCCCGGCAGCGGGCTTCCGACCTGGCGCATGGTCTCAAGACCCCCCTGGCAGCACTGCACGGCATTGCCATGGGCCTGCGTGAAAGGTCCAACACCGCCGACGCCGATCTCATCGACGACTTGGCCTTCGAAATGTCCAGGCGCGTCGACTACCAGATGCGCCTCAGCGCCCTGCGACCTCGCCAGGCTGAATATGGCGAAAGCGCCTCGATCAACACGGCCATTCTCCGCACTATCACCGTGCTCAAGAAGACCGGCCGGGGTGAGGGGCTGAATTGGATTGCCGAGCTACCCAAGGACTGGGAGGTGGATATTCACCGCCAGGACCTGATCGAACTTGTCGGCATCGTCCTGGAAAACGCCAGCAAGTGGGCGGCATCGCGCGTAACCGTCAAGACCGACGCGGTGCCTGGCGGCGTCCGCCTTGAAGTCGCCGACGATGGCCCGGGCATTCCGCCCGAGCGTCTGGCGCAACTGGGAGAGCGGGGCCGCCGCTTTGACGAGACCGTACCGGGCACGGGACATGGACTCGCCATCGCTCTCGAAATCCTGGCCCTCAACAATGGCAGGATCGCATTTGAGGAGGCCGATGGCGGCGGCCTGTCGGTCCGCATCGTCCTGCCCCGTGCCGGTCACTGACGACGCAGCAGGTCTTCGACCGGCATTTCGGCATTCGGCAGCAGAAGGATCACGGCACCGACGCAACCGGCTGCCCAGCACAAACCGAATAGAACGAGACTGATCATCTCTTTCCCCTTTATATCTCGTAATGCCTGATCGGAACGACGCGAGACCCATGCTCGATCCTGGCGACCTTGAGGCAACGGGAGAAAGCGCAGATGGTTTCACTAAGCCCATGATTTACTTGTTATATTTTACTATCCCTCGCTGTAATCCTCCTGTCAGCTTGCGCCTCGGGAAAATCACGCATCACACGGTTGCGCGCCTCAATGCGTAGCGTTCTCGGCATCGATGCGGCCTGGACCACGCACAATCCGAGCGGCGTCGCCGTTGCAGCCGATACCGGCAGTGGCTGGCATCTGGTCGCCGCTGCCCCATCCTTTGCCGCGTTTCATGCCCTGGCCGCTGGCACCGAGCTGACTGCCTTTGACGCTGCGCGCCTCATCCATGATGCCGCCCGCCTCTGCGGCATCCGTCCATCGCTCGTTGCCATCGACATGCCGCTGATGAATGGCCTAATCACATCTCGCCGGGTCAGCGACAACGCCATCGCCTCGGCCTATGGCGCGCGTGGTGCCGGCACGCATAGCCCCAGCGCCACCCGCCCCGGCCCGCTCGCCGTCACCATGCTGGATGAGCTCACCCGCCTCGGCTTTCCACTTCTCTGCCGCAATCCCGTCGATCGTCCCGGCACGGTGGAAGTCTATCCACACCCGGCGCTGATCGAGCTGACCGGTGCATCGCGCCGCCTGCCCTACAAGGTGCATAACCGCGGCAAATACTGGCCCCTCCTCTCCGCAGCCGACCGGCGCGCCGCCGTTTCAGCGCAGTGGCAGTCCATCGTCCGCCATCTCGACGCCGTCCTGCCGGGCGCTGCGGCCCTGCTGCCCCTGCCCCCGGCCGATGCCCCGACCCGCTTGCTCAAGGCTTTCGAGGACATGCTCGATGCCGCCATCTGCGCCTATGTCGCCACCCGCATCCTCGACGGCGCCGCCATTCCCTACGGCGACGAGGAGAGCGCCATCTGGGTCCCGCACCCGCATGGAACCTGACCCCGTTCCCTCCGCATTACCCCCATGCTAGGAATCGTGATCCATTCCCTGCTGACATTGCGTGACAGCGTACCCATCTATGGGTCCTGCTGTCCTCCCCTGTTCTGACCCACGAGCGCGCCATGGCCCCCAAATCCACACGCCCCGGCAAGGCCGAATTCTCCATCGACGACTTCCTCGGCGAGATCGAGAAGGCCGAGGATATCGCCGCGTCCAAGCCGCTCTATGCCGAGCGCATGAAGAACAAGCGCGCCCTCGATCGCGCCGAGGCCGCCGAAAAGGAAGCCGCCGCGCCCAAGACCGCCCTGGAAAAGCGCCGCACCACCAAGTCCAACAACGACACCGCCACCGGCATGTCGAAAAAGACCGGCAAGACCAAGATCAACTCGGTCGACCGCGTCGACTTCTCCGGCCTCGGCGAAGCCCCGCAGGCCGGCTTCGGCCATGTGCCGAGCAAGCCGCTCACTGCCCGCGACATTTCCCGCACCGCCGCCGCCGATCCCGAAACCCAGGCCAAGCTGCGCGAGGCCCTCGACGCGTCGGTGAAAAAGAACAAGGCCCGCAAGAACGAGGACGTCTCCGGCGCCGGCGTCGGCGTCACCGCGACCGTGAAGGCGCTCGAACAGATCATCCTCCATGGCCGCAAGGAAGTGGAGGGCTCCGCCCCCTGGATGCCGCACCGCCCAGAGCGGCCGGCCAAGCGCGGCGCATCAAAGCCCTTCCGCCTCGACACCACCTACACCCCCGCCGGCGACCAGCCCACGGCCATCGCCGAGCTCATCGAAGGCGTCGAGAACGGCGAGACCGATCAAGTCCTCCTCGGCGTCACCGGCAGTGGCAAGACCTTCACCGCCGCCCAGGTCATCGCCCAGACCCAGCGTCCGGCGCTGATCCTTGCGCCCAACAAGACCCTCGCCGCCCAGCTCTACTCCGAGTTCAAGGGATTCTTCCCGGACAACGCCGTCGAGTACTTCGTCTCCTACTACGACTACTACCAGCCCGAGGCCTACGTCCCGCGCACCGATACCTATATCGAGAAGGAATCCACCATCAACGAGCAGATCGACCGCATGCGCCACTCGGCCACGCGCGCGATCCTCGAACGCGACGACGTCATCATCGTCGCCTCGGTCTCCTGCATCTACGGCATCGGCTCGGTGGAAGACTACACCGCCATGACCATCGACGTGCAGAAGGGCGAAAAGATCGACCAGCGCCAGCTGCTCGCCAAGCTCGTCGCCCTGCAATACAAGCGCGGCGATACCGGCTTCGTGCGCGGCACGTTCCGCGTGCGCGGCGATACGGTAGAGATTTTCCCGGCCCACTACGAAGCCGCCGCCTGGCGCGTCACCCTCTTCGGCAACGAAGTCGAATCCATTACCGAGTTCGATCCGCTGACCGGCAAAAAAAGCGCCGACCTCACTTTCATCCGCGTCTACGCCAATTCCCACCACGTGACGCCGCGCACCACGATGAACCAGGCGATCAAGCAGATTCGCTCCGAGCTCGCCGCGCGCCTGCAGGAACTCAACGGCGCCGGCCGGTTCCTCGAAGCCCAGCGCCTCGAACAGCGCACCCTCTTCGATCTCGAAATGATGGAAGCCACCGGCTCCTGCGCCGGCATCGAGAATTATTCGCGCTACTTCTCCGGCCGCAAACCCGGCGAGCCGCCACCGACCCTCTTCGAATATCTGCCCGACAATGCGCTGGTCTTCGTCGACGAAAGCCACGTCACCATCGGCCAGCTCGGCGCCATGTATCGCGGCGACCTCAGGCGCAAGGCGACCCTGGCCGAATACGGCTTCCGCCTCCCCAGCTGCATGGACAATCGCCCCCTCCGCTTCGAGGAGTGGAACGCCATGCGCCCGCAATCGGTCTATGTCTCGGCCACGCCCGGCTCCTGGGAAATGGAACAGACCGGCGGCGTCTTCGCCGAACAGGTCATCCGCCCCACCGGCCTCATCGATCCCCCGGTCGAGATCCGCCCGGCCACCCATCAGGTCGATGACGTCATCGACGAAATCCGCCAGACCATCAAGGCCGGCTACCGCACCCTCGTCACCGTCCTCACCAAGAAAATGGCTGAGGACCTCACCGAATACATGCACGAACAGGGCATTCGCGTGCGCTACATGCACTCGGACGTCGATACCATCGAGCGCATCGAGATCATCCGCGACCTGCGCCTCGGCGCCTTCGACGTGCTGGTGGGCATCAACCTCCTCCGCGAAGGCCTCGACATCCCCGAATGCGGCCTCGTCGCCATTCTCGACGCCGACAAGGAAGGTTTTTTGCGCTCCGAAACCTCCCTCATCCAGACCATCGGCCGCGCCGCGCGTAACGTCGACGGCAAGGTGATCCTCTATGCCGACAAGGAAACCGGCTCGATGGAACGCGCTTTGGCCGAAACCAACCGCCGCCGCGAAAAACAGATCGCCTATAACCTCGCCAACGGCATCACCCCCCAATCGGTGAAAGCCCGCATCAACGACATCATCGACTCCACCGCCGAACGCGACCACGTCACGATCTCCATCGGCAAGGGCAAGGACGGCAAGGAAAAAACAGTCACCGGCGACAACCTCGCCACGGTCATCAAGGACCTGGAACGCGAGATGCGGGAGGCGGCGACGAACCTGGAATTCGAGAAGGCTGCGAGGCTGCGCGACGAAGTCAAGCGGCTGCGCGAGATGGAACTCGATACCTTGGCGGGAGAGATATCGTAGCGGCTTTCTCGAATTTTCGAGACTTCGACCCGGCCGCTACGCGGCGAAATCGCCCCGGTGGAGCGATTTCAGGGGAGAAGGCCATGAGAGCTGTGCTCGAATGGCAAGCGAGGGTGCGGGACGAGGTCAAGGGCCTGCGCGAGATGGAGATGGATACGCTGGAGGGCTCGGGCATGACCGACGCCTAGCATCGGAGAAATCTCTCCGGTGGAGAGATTTCAATGCACGAGGCCATGAGAGTTACGCTCGAATGGCGGGGTCGGTGTCGTAGCGACTTCTCGATTTTCGAGACTTCGAGATATCCTTACCTTCGGTAGGCAAATGCTCCTGTGGAGCGGAGTAACCGGTAGGTCACAAGACACATCTGTACGGCTAAGCCGGTTTCCACGACCAAGCTAAACGAACGCGCTGGAACTGGAGATGTTGAAAGCAAGTGCCGTGGCGAACCAGCCGACTTATTTCTTATCAATCCAACAGCGCGTCACACTCAGCGACCTGAAACATCAGGTTGAAACTATGTCGAGTGCGGGGTAGAGCGCTGGATGCAACACATAGCTAACAGATTCATCTTTCGCCTCAATCGCTCTGACTTTCTTAAGGTCGTAGTTCAGATCATAAATGTATTTCGTCTCGCCACTTGCGTCTCGTATTCCCAATATTCCGTAATAGAGCATGTGACGAACGAGTGACTCTCTGTCACTTTGCTCAATGCCGTGACGGTCGGTCAGCTTAAAAAGCTCATCGCGCGAAAAGACGCTGCGTTCGCCGATAAAATTATATAGAAAATCCTTCGCGGTTCGGTTTACGTCCCGCAATTCGTTGCTTGCGTCTACAAGCACATCCTCTGAATGACTCTCGATGCTTTTGTGTATGTCTTGCGCCTCGATGCGCAAATGGCCCCGGTTGATCGCTACGCTCTTAGCCAGTGAGAATATCTTGATCAAGTAACGCGGACGCATGAAGGTAAAGTCAATGATATATTGAATGGCGTCCTGACCATCTACTTTGTCGACGCACACCCCGCCCCATCGTTTATCAAGCTCACGTCGTTCAACGTTAAGCGCTTTCGCCACTCGACGTTTCAGTACTTCAGCAAGAACCTCTCTGTCGGACCAATCCAGCGCCGCACGGTTTTCTTTACCGAAATCCGGATTTTCCTCCATCAACAATTGATAGATGTCATTTCTAACAAAGACGATGGCCGACATCGGGCAGTCTCGCCGGTTAAACTCTCGTTGAACCTTCTTAGAGGCCTCTATCAGACACCTAAGAATAAAGACGTCTTCAGGTTCAAGTCCAAAAGCCGCCCACCCCTTGTCTAAATTATCGAACAGCAACCATATTTCGTTTTTGCTTTCCATGTAATCAACGATCTCATCTCGAAGCTCTCGAAGAAGAGTGGAATGAAGAAGCTCGTTGACATTCTTGTTGGACAATTCAACCGCCTCACCGGCGTTGAACCCTTGCCGCTCGAAAGACTCAGCAAGCAAGTCACCCAGATAGTTCATTCTTTCTGAGAAATCGCCCTGCCGACCCGCTGCATCATGAGATAAATATCGCGCCTGCAGTCGCGCATAATCTTCGGCAATAGTATGATCGTATAAGTGCCGCTTTTGATCCTTTTCCAGAATCTTATAAGCGATCTCAAGATATATAAGGTACTCCCAAAATGCCGTAACTAAGTGCAACTTAGCTCCAGCAGCGAGATGCTTCAAAACTTTATCTTTTAGCTTAACAAGTTGATACCCCTCCGGTTTGAGATCGACGACAATGTTGCTCATTTCACGTCGAACCTTATTCCGCACCTCCACCCAGAGGGCGGTCTTGCCAGTGCCCTTGCGGCCCACCACCAAGTCGACTTCCCCTCTACAAGCCCTGAAGTATTCGTCGGTCCTGATGAAGTACGAGCCAAGTGTCGCCATCTCGTTTTCGGCCCTTGGATCACCTAGTATTAGACTCTCAAGAATTCCCTCACCGTGAGAAACCTCAATGGGCGCATTCTCGCGCATCTCGTGTACGGAGAAGAAGAAGTCATTCAATCTCGCGTCCACATCGCTCGGCTGCCGGTACGGAAGCGACAGGTCACGGATGTCTAGGAAACCTGGCATGTCGATGGGCCGAAGGATGATTAAGCTCTTCTCCATTCCTGCGGCCAAACCTGCCACGAACGCCGATCGCACATTGTGGGCATGCTGTCCTTTCTCGTAAGGCGGAGCCAAGCTCACGATGACGCCCATTGAAGCGGCAACATCTTCAATCGCTTTGAATGCCGAGAGCCGCACCTCCTCTTCTGGCAAAAATGAGCGGTGGCGGAGGCGCGATTTTTTCACTAGCGATGTGATCCGATTAACAATCTCGGACCTAGTTTCACTCTCTACAAAGTAGATAGGCGATTTATTGTTGACATTTTTCGCAAAAGAAAGAGGCTCAAGGCTTTTTACTTTTGCACCCAGGGCGGCGAGCTGCTCACTGTTTTCATAGCCCTTCCAGCCGATGGTGTCGAATATTCCGATCTCATCAAAGGTCCTAGCGTCGTTTTCGACCCCTTGATTGATAGTCAAAAAGACTCGCTTACCACGCGCGATTGAGTATCCAATTTCAAATGTAACATTGAGATTAACCTTAGTGATGTCGGCGAATATAACATCTGACGCGTCGATATCTTTCAAAATTGGAAGTATTAAGTTTTCGCCCCAATTATCTGCGTCTTCCCAAGTGGTAATGTCGATACCAGACTGAGCTTCCATCGCAGCTTTCGCAGCTTGGATAATTTGCCCCGTGGCTGCTGGCTGTGACGGATAAGCGTAAAATGCGCGCATGATTCTCTCCCGATACCCACCTTATGGGCTCTAGTTGGTTGCGCAACTGCTCGCATTCCCTTTGCGGCTCGACTCCCATTCTAATACCGCGGCTGGGCGTGAACGCTCTGCACATATGTCAGGAGACGTATGGCCCCTAGCACTACATCCCGCTAGGCTCTCTGCCATGCTCCTCTCCAACGGCGGCCCGCCGCTTGATGATGATGACACCCACACCCCGCCCTGGGGCAGGAACGGCATTGGCCGCTATTTCGAGTGGGCGGCGGCGAAGAAGAAGGCTTTCGACGCGCCGTTCGACATCGCAAAACTCCGCGCCCAGCGCGCCGCGCTGATCGGGCTGACCTATGACGAATATGTCCTCGAAATTCTCGAACGCGGGCGCTATCTCAATGCGGGAGACACCTGCCATTCGCGCATAGCGCTCATGGCCTTCTCGCCTAAATCTGCTCCACCGGAGCAAATTTGCCTTCGGCTCGGCTCGAAGATCGCGCAGATCGTGGCGAAGCGCGGGGTGCGGTATTGAGGGCTTCGGCTCCTGCCCCCCTCGCCCCTTGTGGGAGAGGGACGACCTGACGCGTTCAGCGGAAGGTCAGGGTGAGGGGTTCGAGCTGTCCCGCAGGGCAAATCGGTCCGGTGGACCGATTTGAAGTGAGAAGACCATGAGCGCTATGCGCGAATGGTACCTATCCGCGCGCTCAGAGTTTGGGCAGGCACAGATACCCCTCATCCGCCCTTCGGGCACCTTCTCCCACAAGGGGAGAAGGGGAACCGCGATAAGTAACCCCACCCGGGACGATAAGCCAAACCCTTGAGACGCTGAGGCTTCTCTCGCCCGCAACACAAGCCAAAACTTACCCCCGCCCCCCAAAACCCGCGCGAAACTCTCCCAAACCCTTGGGAGACATCCGCATGCGACCACACTGGCGCCAGCACAAAAGTCCGATCGCCTTCCGGCAGCTCATGCTGTGGCGGGAGCTCAATATCGAGATCGGCCAGCTCGAAGCCCAGCTCCAACAGTTGCCGGAGAACACGCCGCCGGCGCCGCTGCTGGTCGATCTCGTCGCCCGGCTGCGGGCCGACCTCTTTCGGCTGGTCTCGCGCGAAACCGGCGCCCGCGCCCTCCAGCGCCCCCTCCCCCAGAACCCCGACCAGGCCAGCCTCGCGCAATCTCTCGCCGAAGCGCGCTTTGCCCTCTCCCGCTTCCGCGAGGCCCATTCCTCGCCCCATTCCAACCGCGACGATTGCTGGCTGGTACGCGACGATTGAGGGGGTTCTCGTTTAACGCCCCGAAGCACCCCACCCGGCCTCCCCCTGAAACAGGGGGAGGAGAAGGTCGGTGGTCTCACCCTGTTGATGCCACGAGGGCCAGGCCCTGGCACCGATATCGCCCCAGACACGATGCGCCCCTCCCCCTTCTTCAGGGGGATGTTGGGCGGGGGTATCCCCCTCAAAACCCCCACCAATCCAGCAAACTTATCCCCGCTCCCCTGTCCCGGCCCCATACTGTCCTCGTTCCCGCCGGCAACACGCGGTGCCCACGAAGCATCGGGCGGGAAGACTGGGCCGCACGGTGTCGACCGGGCGGAGGCGTGTATGCCGACCACCGGCCGCTCAACCGAAGCGACGGGCGACAGACGGCGATGGATGTTTCGGCATCCGGGCCAAAGGTCTGCGCTGTCGACGGAGGGGATGAGCACCCGCAAGGGGGCCGCTCGAGGCATGCGTCCGAAATCCCGGGCGTGCGAAGCGGCTTTCGCCTCTTCATTACTAAACCTCGGGGCGAAAGCCGCTTCTCACCGTGTCACCGCACGCCCTCACGGGTCGGGCGCGTCGAGTCGTGCCCGCAGGGCAAGATTTCCCCAGTGGGGAGATTTCAGAGGAGAAGGCCATTGCTCCATGCTCGAATGGCAGCGGCACGTCTTGATGTCGCCATGCCGAGAGCGCATCTAGGAGAAAACCCCTTTCGGAGGCCCCCATGCGCGCCCTCGCCATCCTGGCCCTTGCGGCCCTTGCCACCACCGGTCTTGCGGCGCCCGCCGCCGCCCTGACCATTACCGCCCGCGTCTCGGGCGGCACCATTCCCGTCATGAGCGGGCCCGACGACCGGTTCGAGGTGGTCGGCTACATTCCCGACGGCACCGAAATTCCCATCGACAAATGCACCCAGACCGATAGCGACAGCCGCTACGGCTCGTGGATCGGCGATGCCGGCCACACGCTCTGGCCCGCCGATGCCAAGACCTTCTGCCGTATTCCCGATTATGGCTGGGTCGCCCGCAACCAGATCGTCGGCCGCGGCCTCGTCAACGTCACCCCGCCCGACTTCGCCGGCCCGGGCTGGTAACTTCGCTGGCGGTTTGCGCAGCACATGAAAGGCTCCGGTGGAGCCTTTCAAGCCAAGAAGGCCATGAGAGCTATGCTCGAATGGCGTGCGCTCACAGCCAGCCGCCGAGCTCGCGCCGCACCATGGACTCGACAAAGTCCATGCCGCCCGGCGAGGCATTGAGGCACGGAATGTAGGCGAACTTTTCCCCGCCTGCCTCGATGAACGTATCCTTGCCGCCCATGGCGATCTCTTCCAGCGTTTCGATACAGTCCGCATGGAAGGCCGGGGCGAGGATCGCCACCTTCTTGATCCCCCTGCCCGGCAGCGCTTCGAGCGTCTTGTCGGTATAGGGCTGCAGCCATTCGGTTGGCCCGAAGCGGCTCTGGAAGGTCACCATCAGGCGCTCCTTCTCCCAGCCCAGATATTCGCGCACCAGCCGCGTGGTCTTGTAGCACTGGCAGTGGTAGGGGTCGCCGCGCTTGAGATACTCCACCGGCATGCCGTGATAGGAGGTGATCACCAGGTCCGGCTCGAAATCGAGCTTGGCGACGCCATCGCGGATCGAGTCGCCCAGCGCCTTGATATAGGCGGGATCCTCGAAATAGGCCGGCGCCGTCCGCACCGCCGGCTGCCAGCGCATGGTCTTGAGCGCGTCGAACGCCTTGTCATTCGCCGTCGCCGTCGTCGTCGCCGAATATTGCGGATAGAGCGGCACCAGCAGGATCTTCTGGCAGCCCGCCTTCTGCATCTTCTCCAGCACCGAAGCCGTCGAGGGATTGCCGTAGCGCATGGCGAATTCCACCATGACGCCATCCCCCGCCATCCGCTGGGCAAGGGCCTCCGTCTGCTCCCGGGTGATTACCCGCAGCGGGCTTTCATTCTTCTCCTTGTCCCAGATTTGCGCATAGGCATGCCCGCTCTTCTGCGGCCGGAAGGAGAGGATGACGAGATTGAGGATCGGCCACCACACGAACTTGTTGGTCTCGATCACCCGCGGGTCGGACAGGAACTCCTTCAGGTAGCGCCGCACGTTCCAGTAGTCCGTGCCATCCGGCGTCCCCAGGTTGAGCAGCAGCACGCCGATCTTCTGCTGCGGAACGGGCGGATGGTCGGGAGGCAGGTGGTGGGACATCGGGGCCAGTTTGGAAGGGTTCCAGAGTTGGCCGCACCATAGCGCTTTGCGCCCCGATCGCAAGGCGGCGATGGGTCGCGCTGCCCGGCAGTGATCCGGTTCAGAGACTGGCCACCAGCAGCACTATGCCAAAGCCGAGCACGCAGAGCGCGCCAAGCAGTTCTGCCCACCACACGATGTGCCCTGCCAGCGCGCTGTCCGTCCCGCCGATCCGGCCCGCGAACCCCTTCGCCACAACGGCAAGCGTCGCCAGCGTCGCCACGGTGATTGCCGTGCCCAGGCTCATCAGCAGCACCGAAACGATGCCCGCAGCCAGCAGGCCCTGCGACAGGGCGAAGACCAGCACCACAAGCGCCCCCGAACAGGGCCGCAGTCCCACCGCCAGCACCACACCCAGCTGCTCACGCCAGTCGCCCTTAATATCCCCGGGTGCAATGGCGTGATGCATGCTGTGGTCGTGGTCGTGGTGATGGTGATCGTGATGGTGGTTGTGCCGGTGTTCGGTCTGGTGGCCATGGCTGTGCCCCCATCCGAAGACCTTGCGCAGCACCAGCCACAGCCCCAGCAGGGCCACAAGCCCGTAGGAGGCGACGCCGACCCAATGCGCCGCCACACCCATCGCCGTGCTGGTCAGGTTGAGGACGCCCGCCAAAACCAGCACGAAGCCGATGGCCACCACCGCCTGCATCAAGGCCGACAGCCCGCTGAGCGCGATGCCGCGACGCAACTGGCTTTCGTTGGCCAGTACATAGGACGAAATGACCACCTTGCCATGCCCCGGCCCGGCCGCATGAAACACGCCATACAGAAAGCTCAGGCCGCCCAACACCCAGAAGGCCGTCCAATCCGTGCGCAGAGCATCGAGCGAGGCCGTGAGTGCCGCATAGAAGTCGCGCTGCTGCGTCTGCAACCAGCCGAAAAAGCCGGTGCGCGGCAGGTTGAGGCCGACTTCCGGCGGCGGGCCGCCGAAGGGCGCCGCCGGGCGCGCCGCGGCAACATCGTTGACAGCATTGACCGCGGTCGTCGGCACTGCTGCCGCGCCACAGGCTATTACGATCAGCCCCTGCGTGCCGCGCATCGCCGCCGCCAGGTCCGGCGGCAGTTCCAGAACTTCCGGCCCAAGCGCGTAAAGCTGCTCCTCAACCTCGGGCGCCATCGGCTCGGGCGGCAGGAGGCGAACCGCACACTCGCCGGGGGCATTCTCCAGCGTCACATCCGCCGGGTCGTCCGTGGTGATCGCCACGTAATATTCGGGATCGTATACCCCGAGTTCAAACCGCTCGCCCACTGGTTGCGGGGTAACCGCATCCACCGAGAAATCCAGCGTCACCCGATTATTTTCGTACACCATCCGCTGGTCGCCCGCGGCGGTGAAGGTCATTCCGTCCCCAGCATAGGTGTAAAAGCCGAAATCGGCGAGGCCGAGCATGTTCTCGTCCGCCAGCGCCTGCATCTCGTCTGGCGTCACTTCGCCATCGCCATTGGTATCGAGGCCCTGCACCATCCACACGGAAAAGGCTGTGTCGAAGGTCCAGTTGTGGTGCAACCGTGCAACCCGGCCCTGGTCGTCGAACCCCACCACCGTCTTGGCGTCGATCATGATATGGGGATGCGCCAGCGCGGCCTGGGTCAGGCCCAGTGCCAGCATGGCCGCGCCCATCGACTGTCGAAAAATGCCCTTCACGCGCGCCCCGGCAAACTGACTTCAGTGGACCGGATGGATGGCAAACCATTCCACCAGGTGATCGATCAAGGCCCGCACCTTGCCCGCCAGGTGCCGGCGGTGTGGATACACGGCCTGCAGGGTCTGCCCTGTCGGCAGGAACTTCGTCAGCACCGGCACCAGCTCGCCGGTCTTCACCGACGGTTCCGCGAGATACGAGGGCAATACGACGAAACCGAGACCCATGATGGCCGCTGTCCGCGCTGCGAGCGGCGAGTTCACCCGCACCGGACCGTTCACCGGCACCGAGATGGTCTTCCCGTCCTCGGTGAACCGCCAGTTCGACTGTCCCTGCAGATTGACATCGACGATGCAGGGCAGATGCCGCAGGTCCTCGGGATGCTCCGGAGTGCCCACCCGTTTCAGAAGGCCGGGCGATCCGCCCATGACCACATGCATGTCGGCGATCTTGCGGGCAATCAGCGAGGAATCGGCCAGCGTCGATATGCGCAACGCCACGTCGATCCCCTCGTCAACGAGATCGACATAGCGGTCCTCGAGGCGCAGATCGAGGGTCACCTTCGGATACTTGGCAAGATAGGCGAATATTGCCGGAGCCAGCGTGCTCTCGCCGAAATTGCGCGGTGCGGAAACCCGCAGCATGCCGCGCGGCTCGGCGGTCTGGTCGGCAATGGTAGCGTCCAGGTCGTCGAGCTGCTGCAAGAGACTCGAGGCTTCCCGATAATAGCCCTCGCCCGCCTCGGTCAGGCTCAGCCGTCGCGTCGTTCGGTTCATCAGCCGCACGCCGAGATAGTCCTCGAGATCGGTCACATATTTGCTCAGCAGCGCCTTGGATCGGCCGTGCTGGCGCGCGGCTGCGGAAAATCCGCCTGCGTCGAAAACCTGTACAAAGGCACGGATGCGGGAAAGGTCCTGCGTCATGGACGGTCCGTTCGGTCAGAGACGAGCAATCGACGCATAACTCATCTGCGTTGGGTGAACAATAACGGCCCTTGGTCGTTGCGTGATTAACGATAGGATGCAAGGCCAATCGACGCGGCCAAGGAGATCGGACTATTTTCCCGCCCATGTCCAGACCATCTTCACGCTCCGCGCTCTACCGGCTCATCGAAGCCGGCCAGCTTGCGCACAAGGCACTGCTGGTGCCGGTGGTGGAAAAGGGGCTGGAGCCAGGCGACGATGCGATCCTCTTCGTTCTTGGCCGAGCAGGAACCACCGAAGCGGACCTCGCGAACGAACTCGGATTGCCGCCGGACATGCTGGCAGGCCGTCTCGAACGCCTTGCCAGTCGGGATCTTATCACGCGCCAGGCCGTAGGCCCCGAGCTCGAGCCGGGCATTGCCCTCACGGAGCGCGGATTGCGCATCCGCAACGCTCTTTCGGACCATTGGGCCCAGCTCGAAGAGGCGCTTCTGGGCGAACTCAAGCCAAAGCAGCGCAAGAAGTTTACCGAAGCGCTCGGGCGCTTTGTCGAACTGCTGCGTTTTTAGCGCGTTTCTTCTCGCAGACGCCAAACCTAAATGAACCGTTCAGCTTGGGTTCATCCGCAATAGGCTTTTCTGGAGGCAAGGCGTTAGTGCCACTCACAGGGAAAGGATCTTCGCCATGGCCCTTAGGAAGAAACTCATTGCTACCGGCATGGCCGCATTCGCGGTGCTCGCGACCACTCTCGCGGCCTCCGCTGCGCCCGCGGTTGCCACGGGTAATGTCAACGTACGCTCCGGCCCAGGCACCGGCTTTGCCGTTGTCGACGCACTGCGCCGCGGTGAACGGGTTGATATTCAGTATTGCCGCGGCAGCTGGTGCTTCGTGCAAAAGCCCGGCCCGGACGGGTGGGTCTCCGCCAATTATCTCAGCAATGCCCGCCCCGGCGGCGGTGGCGGCTGGAACGACGACTGGAACGATGGTTGGAACGACGGCTGGAACCCGCGTCCGCCCCGTCCCCCGCACTGGAATCCGGCACCCCCGCCGCGCCCGCCGCACTGGAATCCGCGGCCGCCGCGTCCATATCCGCTGCCGCAGCCGGTTCATCCGGGTGCCAGCATGTGCTTCAACGGTCCCAACGGCTACTTCTGCATGGGCACCTGATTACCCCTTTGAAACTGCCGACAAGCGCCGCCCTCCAGGGCGGCGCTTTGCATTTGCGTGCCTATTCGACCATCAGGCGGTCGATATCGATGCCGCGCTTCTCCAGCGGCGACCGCATCCTGCGGCTGAGAAACTCGCTCGTTCCATAGGTCGCGATGGCACCGATCGCCGCAACGACCCAAAAGGCCACCCACCCCTCCTGGCTCCCGGCAACCGCGGCCGCGATGATGCTTGCCACGCTGCACCCCAGAACGATCCAGCCACGGCGCTCGCCTGCCACTTTGAAGTTCCGCGCGCCCGAATGCAGCAGGTCGCGCAACTCGCTGTCGCTCATGGCCGCCAGTTCGGGCGAACGTCGCTCGCGCCGGATCGTCTCGATATAGGCATCCACCCGCCGCAGCGTGAGCGCCTCGCGCTGGCTGTCACGGCGCTTGCGCGTCAGCATGGTCCAACCGCCGCCCAGCAGCAGCAGAACCAGGGCGATTTCAATGAGCCAGATCATCGGCGCCTCCCATCCATGACGCACACATGCCCCCTTGGGGCACTGAGTTCAAGGCGCCTATTCGCCGGTCGGCACCGCCTCCTGCGCGGCTTTGGGCACTCGTCTGTGCCGCTCCCGCGCCATGACTACCAGCCCTGCCCCCACGATAATCGCCGCACCGACCAGGGAAACAGGATCAATCCACTGTCCGAACAGGACGATGCTGAGCACGATGGCCCAAGGCAGCGAAAAATAGTTGAATGGCTGCAGGACGCTCGCCGGCGCCATGGTGAGCGCGATGGTCATCAGACCATGCCCCGCGCAGGTCGTGACCATGATCACCAATACCAGCGCAAGGTCTGCCCATCCCATGTTCTGCCAGAAGAACACGCCTGCCCCGGCGGACAACACCAGTCCGACCAAGGCTGCATAGGTCATGCTGGTCGCGGCACTGTCGATGGCCGCGACCTTGCGGGTCGTAACGATGTACAGCGCATAGAATGCCGCCGACGCCAGCGCAAATCCGACGCCCCAGGTCAGGGGCACGCCACCCGGCCGCATGATCACCAGCGCTCCGACCAGGCCAGCCCCCACCGCCGCAAACCGGAAGATTCCAACCTTCTCGCCAAGCAGGGGAATGGCAAACACCGTCACGAGCAAGGGATAGACGATGACGATGGCCTGCAATTCGCCCAGAGCGACCGTCTGCAGCGCCAGTGCGAAGAACCAGATATCGGCCATCAGCAAAATGCCGCGCATCACCTGCAGCTTGGGTGCGCGCGAGCGCAATGCCTGGCGCAGAGGCGCTTGCCGAGCCACCAGGAACAGCGCGAAGAGGGCAAATCCCCAATAGCGCATCATGGTGATCTGGAAGGGCGAATAGTCCTGCACCAGCATCTTCACCACGGCATCCTGGATGCCGAACACGCCGATGGTGATAAGTGTCAGGACGATACCACGCCCGATCTGGTCGCCGCGTTCAGGTTGTGTGGGGACTGGCATGGAAGTCTCGTAAGCGGTGCAGCCGCGATCCAATTTCGAATGGCCGCCGTAACCTATTTCAGCCGAACGCTTTTCGCCATCGCCCACTTCACTTGGGCAGCAAGAGGCTGCTGCCATGTGCTGACAGCTGCCCTTCATATCTCATCCCCGGCGTCATCCAGCCCGATTGAAGGCTGACATGGTCCGGCCTATGGTCCCAGCAATGTCCAGATCAAACATGTCCCTGCCGAATCAACCTGCTTCCGTCGCTTTGGTCACCGCCTCTGGCGACCGCATCGGTGCCGCCATAGCCTTCGCGCTGGCGCGCGCCGGACATGGTGTGATCATCCATTACCGCTCCGATTCCGAAGGTCCGAAGGCGCTGCGCAAGCGCATCCGGGACGAAGGGGGCAGAGCCGAAATCCTGCGCGCCGATCTGGCGAAACGCAGCCAGCGCAGCACGTTGATCGAGCGTGCGGCGGCGCTGCTGGGGCCACTCACGGTCCTGGTCAACAATGCATCAACTTTTCAGCCCGACAGCGCCCGCGATGTTGACGAGGCGCTCTGGGATGCCCATTTCGCTGTACATGCAGAAGCCCCAGTCTTTCTGGCCCGCGACTTCGCCGCCCAGCTGCCGGCCGGGGTCGATGGCAACATCATCAACATCGTCGACGAGCGCGTACTGCATCCGAGCCCGGCCTATTTCAGCTATTTCCTCTCCAAATCGGTCCTCTGGACCGCGACGCAGACCCTGGCGCAAACCCTTGCTCCAGCCATTCGCGTCAATGCCATCGGGCCCGGCCCGGTGCTTCCCCATGCCCGGCAAAGCCAGGCCGATTTCGACAAGTCCATCGAAAGCCTGCCGCTCCAGCGCCATGCCGGTCCCGAAGCGATTGCCGAGGGTGTGCTCAACATCCTTTCCATGCCGTCTTTCACCGGCCAGATGCTGGCTCTGGATGGCGGCCAGCACCTCGCCTGGCTGGCCAGACGCGGCCCGACCCCAAGATCATGACTGAGCTGACGACACTCCCCCCGCCCTCCGGTCCGGAGGTCATTCGTGCTTTCGTGCGCACCCTTCCTGCGGCGCCGGGTGTCTATCGCATGCTCGATGCGGAAGGCGCGGTCATTTATGTGGGCAAGGCCCGCAGTCTGAAGGCACGCGTCACGAACTACACGCGGCCAGACGGCCTACCGGTGCGCATCCAGCGCATGATCGCGGCCACGGTCAGCATGGAGTTCGTGCGCACCGAAACCGAATCCGAAGCGCTGCTGCTCGAAGCCAACATGGTCAAGCGGCTGAAGCCACGCTTCAACGTGTTGCTGCGCGACGACAAGAGTTTCCCTTACATTTTGATCGCCACGGATCATGAAGCCCCCGAGCTCACCAAGCATCGTGGCTCGCGGCGTCGACAGGGCCACTACTTCGGCCCCTTCGCCTCGGCGGTTGCGGTCAGCCGCACCATTGCCAGCCTGCAAAAGGCTTTCCTGCTCCGCAACTGTTCCGACAGCTTCTACGCGGCGCGTACCCGGCCCTGCCTGCAATACCAGATCAAGCGCTGCGCGGGTCCATGCACTCGCGAAATCAGCCTGGAGGGCTATTCCGAACTGGTCGAGGACGCCCGACAGTTTCTGTCCGGCAAGTCCGACGCCGTGCGCAGCCATCTCCAGGCCGATATGAACAAGGCGGCCGAGGATCTCGACTTCGAACGCGCCGCACTCATTCGCGATCGTCTTTCGGCCTTGGCGCTGGTGCAGTCGCAGGGCGATGCTACGGCGCGGTCTGTCGAAGAGGCCGACGTCTTCGCGATCCACCACGAGGGCGGCCAGTTCTGCGTACAGGTCTTCTTCTTCCGCGCCTTCCAGAACTGGGGCAACCACGCCTTCCGCCCCAAGGCCGATGACAGCCTGACCGATGCCGAAGTGCTGGAGGCTTTCCTTGTGCAGTTCTACGAGGATCGCACTCCGCCCAAACTAGTCCTGCTCAGCCACGAAATGTCCGAACCGGCGCTGATCGAGGAAGCGTTGTCCAGCCGTGCGGGTCGCAAAGTCCGCATCGAGACACCTCAGCGCGGGGAAAAACGCGACCTCGTCAATCACGCACTCAACAATGCCCGCGAAGCCCTGGGCCGCCAGCTTGCCGAAGGTGCCTCCAATCGCACCCTGCTCGAAGGCGTTGCCAACTGCTTTGGCCTTGATGACATTCCTCGCCGCATCGAGGTCTACGACAACTCGCATATTTCGGGCACCAACATGGTCGGTGCCATGATCGTGGCGGGCGAGGAAGGTCTCTCCAAGAAGCATTACCGCACCTTCAATATTAAATCCGACATTTCGGCCGGCGACGACTTTGGGATGATGCGCGAGGTTCTGACCCGCCGCTTTGCCCGCCTGGCCGCCGAAAGCGAGACCGACGCGGAGGACGACCAGACCGGTATGCCGGATTGGCCCGACGTGGTCTTCATCGACGGCGGCGCAGGACAGCTCAACGCCGTGCGCGCGGTGATTGCAGAACTCAACCTTCCCAAGGAGGTGACGTTTATCGGTATTGCCAAGGGCGAGGAACGCGACGCCGGGCGTGAAAAATTCTTCATGGAAGGCAAGGACGCCTTCATGTTGCCGCATCGCGATCCGGTGCTCTATTACGTCCAGCGCCTGCGCGACGAAGCTCACCGCTTCGCCATCGGAACCCACCGCGCCAAGCGCAAGAAGGACGTGGTCAAGAACCCGCTCGATGAGATCGACGGCATCGGCCCAACCCGCAAACGCGCTCTACTTAACCATTTCGGCTCGGCTAAGGCCGTTGCCCGCGCATCCCTTTCGGACTTGGAATCGGTACCGACGATTTCGAGGGCAATGGCGCAACTGGTCTACGACCACTTCAACCGGACCTAGCAAAAATTGTCGAAAGTCCCGAACGCCATTCGTCGTCCCGGCAACAGCTGAAGGAGCACGCAATGAAGTTCATCACCATGGTCAAGACACTCAACCCGGAAGTGGCCAACCAGCCGCCTGCTGAGTTGATGACCGCCATTGTCCAACTGGGCATGGAAGCGGGCACCAGGATGACCGAAACCGGCGGCATGGCGCTGGCCGGTACTGTTACTACCCGCAAGGGCCAGATGACTACCGACGGCCCTTTCGCCGAGGCCAAGGAAATGGTGGGCGGCTACGCCATCTATGAACTGGATAGCGAAGCGGAAATCGTGGACTGGACGAAACGCTTCGTCGATCTCCACCGCCAGTATTGGCCTGAATGGGAGGGCGAGGTCACGATACTCCATCTCCAGCAGTTCAATATGGCTGGCTGACGCAGGGATTTGATCGTGTCTCCGCGAGCAGGCGGGCAACTTCTCGCCCTCTCTGCCCGTTCCGTTGTCAGCACAATGGAGCTGACCTATGACCGAAGAAAACAACACCGTCCTGCCGCACGACGAGGCCGTCGACCGCATCTGGGAGCTGGCTAAAAAGATCGACATCTGCATGCTGACCACCTGGGATGGCGAGCAGCAGCGCAGCCGGCCGATGTCCGCGCGCGTGCGTCGGGAAGAGAATGCCATTTACTTCCTGACCGACCTCGAAGGCCACAAGCTCACCGAGATCGACAAATATCCTCACGTCTCTCTCGCCTGGGCCGATAATGGCGGCCACAAATATGTTGTCATTGCCGGCGACGCCGTCGTGTCCAACGACCGCGCCAAGATCGCGGAACTCTGGAGCAATTTCGACAAGGCCTGGTGGGACGACGCCAACGATCCGCAGATCCGCCTTCTCACGGTCACACCCGAAGACGGGGAAGTCTGGGACAGCCCGAACATGGTCGTTGCCGGCGCCAAGATGCTTCTCGCCGCCGCGACCGGCGCCAAGCCCGACATGGGCGAAACCGGCAAGGCCCAGCTCTAGCCAGTTTGGTGCGGCCTCCCTGCCGAGGCCGCACCCCTACCAAAGTGGGGACTCGACAGCCGCGATCAGCTCGGCTAGCTTCTCACCATGATCAACGCAGCGACCTTTTATTGGTATTTTAGCTATCCGCTCCCGGCGGAGGCTAATGCGCGCGCGTCCTGATCCCGACAAGACCAGACCCAAATCGCAAGCCAGCCGCCCGACTTCCGAGGCGGCTTTTTTGTTGGCCCCTCGCGTAACACCTCGAGGA